>ULUV01050174.1_pt1 | contig 33130 bp, 29 predicted proteins | sample 1958921 | NCBI WGS metagenome assembly ULUV01 (sample SAMEA4835772, study PRJEB28245) | human gut metagenome | biome: gut microbiome; material: fecal sample | place: Denmark | collected 2008
CGACGTAGGTTTCGGGCACGAGTTCTGGCGACAGATACTCCACACTCTCTATCTGCTCATCGTCTGCCAAAGGCAGCAAGGCATTGAGCAGACTGATGAGCAGGTCTTTGTGCTCACCGAATATCTTCTTGAATGTGAGGTCGGCTTTTGGATCAAGGTATCTCATGAGTGGAAACGTATTGATGGGTTGGCAACTGTAAAATGCTTATATGTGGCAAATTTACAAATAATAATCAGAGGAAAGCACGCCTGTCAAGTTAATCATTGTTAAGTGCCTTTGCTGTTCAACTCAGGACCTAACTCTTTTGCCTCCTCAAACTCGATTATCCTTGGGCAAGGACGGTTGCTCGCGTGCTCAGCACGGTAGGTTCCTCCTCGTGATGCGTGAAGAGCAACTCACGCGAATTGAGTATGGGTGTAGCGGGTTGATGTGTCAAAATCACCATATTTGAGTATTGTGCTCCCGTCAACTAACCCATACCTTTGTACCCAAAAAAGAATAAACCGCAAATTATGTTTAGAAAAGTAATGTCCATCGTGCTGTGTGCAGCCAGTGCAACCGTATGTATGGCACAGTCTGTGGATGCTGTGACGGGAGCCACAAGGCAGGTGGCCGACACCGTCCGTATGAGCAAAGTAGAGAAAGCCCTCTCCCGTTTGAGCCTTGGAGGTTATGGCGAAGCGGTGATGTCCCGAAATTTCTATAGTCAGAGTTTCAACAGATACAATGCCCCCGCACGCTACAAGGACGACAATAGCCACGGGCGCTTTGACCTTCCCCATGTCACGTTCAACTTGGGCTATGACTTTGGCCACGGTTGGACGTTTGGCACCGAGGTGGAGTTTGAGCACGGCGGCAACGAGACGGCCGTGGAAGTAGAAGCGGAAGAGTCGGGCGAGTATGAGGCCGAGACGGAGAAAGGTGGCGAGGTGGCGCTCGAGCAGTTTTGGTTGAACAAGGCTTTCTGGAAGGGAATGTTCAACGTCAAGGCCGGTGAGATCATCGTGCCTGTGGGCTATTCCAATGGCCACCACGAGCCCCTGAACTTCTTTACCTGTTATCGTCCGGAGGGCGAAGCCGCTATCCTGCCCAACACTTGGCATCAGCTGGGCGTCTCGTTCTGGGGACGTGTCAAGGACTGGCGATACGAAATGCAGTTCCTTTCTGGTTTGAACTCCGAGAGCTTCACGGGCGAGAACTTCGTCCACCCAGGTGCTACCAGCCCCTACGAGTTTAAGGTAGCCAACACCTACGCCCTGGCCGCACGCGTCGACAACTACTCCGTCAAGGGCCTTCGTGTGGGCGTAAGTGGCTATTATGGTCATACGTTTCGCAACTCTATCAAGGATCCTGGCGCCACCTATGATGATGTCAAAGGCGCACTCTCGATCATTTCGGGCGATTTCCAACTCAACCGATGGAACTGGATTGTGCGAGGCAGCGTGGTCTATGCCCACCTTTCCGATGCCGACCGCATCTCGACCTACAACAAGGCCAACTCCACACACCATAAGTACCAGGACGGCAACCCCTTCCACAACACCAATATTGGCAGCAACGCATTGGCTTACAGTATCGAGGCGGGCTACAATCTCTTCTCGCAGATCCAAGGACTGAGAGACCGACAGAAACTGTACCTTTTCGGCCGTTTCGACCATTACGACTCGATGGTGGCAGGCACGTACAAGAGCCAGTACCGCCATTGCGCTCCCTATATTACAACCGTGGGCTTCAATTACCACCCCATCAAGCAGATCGTCATCAAGGGTGAGTACGCCTATCGCGCCTTCAAGAAGCCCAACAACAAAGGACTGAGCAGCGACAGTCCCTTGTATGTTCAGCCGTTCAACAATGAGCCAAGTATCAGCTTGAGCATTGCCTATCAGGGATGGTTCCTAAAGTAAAAGGAATGGTTCCTCAAGTAAAGTAATATCCAAACAAAAAAGATAAAAAATGAAGAATCTCAAGAACTATTCTTTTGCCCTCATGCTGGGCATTGGAGCATGTGGCTTCATGGCCTCTTGCTCCTCAGAGGACGACGTGAAGACCGAAGTGGTGACAGGTAGTCAGGAGGCGCTTAATGCGGCTTGCAAGCAATGGCGCGTGGCCCGTGCCCACTGGGAGAAGTCGGAGGCTTTCCTCTTTGGTGCTGCCGACGAATACTCCATCGATCCCCACACCGACACCTGGCCTGTGGATCAAGCCGCCCTTGCCAATGTGCTGCGCGACCAGAGCATCATGTCGGACATCGAGAACAAAGTGCGACTCCTCAACTCAGGCCTGCTGGGCTACCACGGCATCGAGTATGTGCTCTTCCGTGAGGGCAATCCGCGCGATATCAGCCAGCTCACCGATCTGGAGTATCGGTATGTGTGTGCCGTGGCCAAGGACCTCTATCAGGCCACTTGTGTTCTCCAGACCACCTGGGAAGGAGCCAAGAGCGGAACCCGTTATGATGCGACTGTCGACTATCTGAAGACCCACAACAAGTTGCAGGACGATGGCAATGTGAGCAGCGAGGGACTCAGTTACAAGGACTTCGGCGGTCTGTTCAAGAACACTCCCTCAACCGATTATTCCAGCAACCTCGACGCCACCATCCAGATCATCGAAGGTGCGCGCGACATCATCGGCGAGGTGGCAGGCTCGAAGATCGGTCTGCCATGGTCGGGCCAGGACGACTCCTACATCGAGTCACCCTACGCCCGCAACAGTATCGTGGATTTCTATGACAACATAGCAGGCTGCAAGAGTGCGCTGTATGGAGCGGTCGATGCCACCTCGCCCAACGACAAGTCGCTCATCTACTTCTGTCTCAATTCTGGCAACGCCACGCTCAAGAGCCAGGCACAGACCGTACAGAGCAAGATGGACGCGGCCCTCAACGACATCAAGGCCATGAAGAGCCCGTTCGCCCTCTACTATACTGATCCCTCTGCCAAGAAAGCCATCGACGCCCTGGATGAGTTGGATGCTTCGCTGGAGGCACTGGGCACTACGCTCAAGACCTATGCTGGCAACCAGGCCGTGGAGGCACAGTGCAAGGTGATCAACGCCAACTACGTCGATAACGTCATCGTGAAGACCTATACGGCCCTCTGCGACCAGGCTGAGATCCTCTACAACTACATCAAGAATATCAAAAAATAAGATACATGAAATTAAGATATAACCATTATCTCTGCCTCCTGCTGGGTGCCATGGCTATCGCCTCTTGCTCCGACGATACGTCCGATGCCCTTTCGTGGGAGATAGGGGACGGATCCAAGATAGACTATCCGGAAGATTACTTCACCGGAGGTCAGTTGGGCACCACGACCAACAACTCCTCCACCGCCTACAAGCAGCCTTCCCAGGCTGTGGAGAATGCAGGTATGGTGACGGCCTTCAACGAGGGTGAGTATCTCTTCGAGAAAGACTTCAACACCAACACCACGGGAGCCTTCCGCGGCCTTGGCCCAGTGTATGTGCGCCCTGGATGCAACTACTGCCACCCTGGCTATGGCCATGGTGCGCGCCAAAATGCCTATTCGGCCACCCAGGAGCGCAATGGCTACCTCCTCGTCATCTACGACAAGCAGACCAATGCCTACATCCGCTCGGTGGCTGGTATGCCTCAGACCGCGGCCGTGAAGCCTTTCAAGGCCCCGATCGACGAGTCGCAGATCCAGATCGCCTGGAAGCACTACACGGACGAGTGGGGCAACAAGTTTGACGATGGTGAGACCTACGACCTCACTTATCCCGATGTGACGATCCCTGCTTCTGCCTACTACGCCCCCGTCTATGTGCAGCGCAATGGCAAGGACGTGGAGATCACGCCAGCAGAGTATGACGACAACATCGCCATCCGCCTGGAGTCCACCATCGGCATCTATGGCACGGGCTTGCTCGATGCCATTACCGACGAAGACATCACGGCGCAATGGCAGGCCGAGTCGCCTTACGTCACGCTCAATCCTGCCATGTGGGATCAGGCCGCCAATACGTGGAAGAGCTACTACAGCAACAGCTTGCAAGGCGATGGCACGAAGTATGTGCGCCGCTTCACCTATGCCTTGAGTCGTGGTCCTGTGCTCGACGGTGCTGGCGCCAATGCCATCTGGAACATCACCAACGTGACGCGTCCTGACCGCCGCTACCACTATCTCGACCTCGCTGGCAAGTATTATGCCGAGAAGTCCTCGCAGGACCCTGAGGTCCAGGCTGGCTTCACGGAGTATATCAACCGCATCGACCCGGAGAAGAAACATCCGGAGTGGCATACGGGCGATTTGGCAAGCGACATCAAGACCTATCTGACCAGCAAGAAGTTGGATGCCGAGATGACGCAAGAGCAGTATAAGAGCCTCATGATCTGGCATCGCGGACTGGCTGTGCCTGCGGCCCGCAACACCACCACAGAAGACTTCAAGGCGGGCAAGGCCCTCTTCTCCCAGATCGGCTGTGCCAATTGTCACCGCCCGTCGTGGAAAACGGGAAGCGACGAGATTCGCGACCCGAACCGCCTCTTCTCCAATGCCGACATGCCCCGCTATCCCTATCAGAAGATATGGCCCTACACCGACATGGTGCAGCACCGTCTCTTCATGAAGAATGACATCCGCACAGGCTGGTGTCGCACCACACCTCTCTGGGGACGTGGATTGGCCAGCAAGTGTGGATCGGGTACGGAGCGCTTGCACGACTGCCGTGCACGCAACGTCATCGAGGCCATCATGTGGCATGGCTGCACCGCTGAGGGCGGCAAGAGCGATGCCTATGAATGTGTCAAAAAGTTCCGCGCACTCTCCAAGACGCAGCGCGACCAGATCGTCTTCTTCATCGAGTCCGTTTGATACAATAGCGTAATCCAACGTGAATAATAGATTGATCAATTATTTTATGGCTTCCCTGTACACACTTCTCTTGGTGTGTATGGGGATTGCCACTATTGTGGAAAAGCTCCATGGCGTCGGCTTCGTCAAGGAGCACATCTATGGCACGGGGTGGTTCGTGGCGCTATGGGTGCTGCTTGCCCTCCTGTCCGTATATTACATTGTCAAAGCCCGGTTGCATAAGCGCATGGCTGTGCTCTTGCTCCACCTTGCCTTGTTGCTCATACTCATGGGCGCCTTCGTCACCCATCTCTTTTCCCATGATGGCACCATTCATCTGAAGCAAGGAGCCAGTGTGGCGAGCTATGTGGACCAGCATGGGGCAGCAACCGACCTTCCGTTCTCCTTGACCCTCTCCGATTTCAAGGTCCACTACTATCCCGGCACCAATGCCGTCATGGACTATCAGTCCGACATCGTGGCGGAGCAAGACGACAAGACTGAGCACTTGGCAGTCTCCATGAACCATATCGGCCAGGTCTCTGGCTACCGCTTCTATCAGTCGTCCTACGACGCCGACCTCCGTGGCACGACGCTGCTCGTGTCCAATGATCCTTACGGCATTGCCGTGACCTACATGGGCTATCTGTTGCTGCTCGTCGCACTGCTATGGACGATGGCCTCGCGCCATACGCGGATCCGTCAGCTCTATCGCGTCGCTACCAAGGGAGCCGTGGTCCTGTTTTTCTTCCTTCTCTCCACCTCCTCCGTAGTAGCTAAACCTTCCGTCACACCTGTCAACAGCGAAGTAGCCGACGCGATGGGGCGTGTCGCCGTGCTCTACAACGGCCGCATCTGTCCGCTGAATACTGCCGCTACGGAGTTTGTCACCAAATTGTGTGGCAAGAGCACCTGGGAGGGCCTCTCTGCCAATGAGATCTTCCTGAGCTGGATGATATTCTATACGGAATGGGAGGCGCAACCGATCATTCGGGTGAAGAGCCAGGAGGTGCAGAAGCTGCTTGGCATAGAGGGCGAGTGGGCTTCGGTCAACGATTTCTATACCTCGCAGCATGAGTATAAACTCAAGGACAGAGTAGGGGACAGTACGCTCTCCGATGCGCAGCGCAAGGCCCTTCGCGAGGTGGACGAGAAGGTGCAGGTCGTCACGATGTTCTACAATGGTGAGATGCTCCATCTCTTTCCGCTCCCTTCTCAGGGTGGGCTGAAATGGTACACCCCAGGCAGCACGCAACTCCCGAGAGGCATTCCCGAGGCAGAGTTTCAGTTTGTCAATCATGCCATGGACTATCTCGTCAAGTCGATCTTGGTCAACGATGTCGATGGCGCAAAGACCATGATTGCCAAGATCAAACTCTTCCAGAAGGAGAAAGCCGGCCAGGTACTGCCCTCTCCTTTCTCTCTCAAAGCCGAGGTGCTCTACAACACCTTGCAGTCCCAGCGCGCTGTGGTCTTCTTCAGCCTTGCCCTGAGCCTGCTGTTCTGCATCATCGCCTTTTGTGGCAAGGAGGCCAAGTGGCTGAGCCGTCTCCATACCTTGTTCTGCGCACTCCTCGCCCTGTATCTCACCCTGCTTCTCGCCCTTCGCTGGTACATCAGCGGCCACATCCCTTTGAGCAACGGATTCGAGACCATGCTGTTCATGTCGTGGGCCACCCTCCTTCTGTCCCTCCTGATGGCCGGGAGGATGCCGATTCTCAAGGTCTTGGGCACGCTTGTCTCCACCCTCTGCCTGCTGGTGTCGATGATAGCCGTGGGCAGTCCTCAGATCACCCAGCTGATGCCCGTGCTCCAGTCGCCGCTCTTGTCCATCCATGTGGCCGTGGTCATGCTCTCTTATGCCCTCTTTGCCCTTATAGCGCTGATCGCCCTGCGCTGTCTGCTGCTAAAGGACGGCGACCTGCTGACGCGTCTCACGGCTCTCTCGCGCTTCCTGCTCTATCCTGCGGTAGCCCTGCTAGCTATAGGCATTTTTGTCGGTGCCGTATGGGCCAATGTGTCGTGGGGAGCCTATTGGTCATGGGACCCTAAAGAGACCTGGGCCCTCATCCTGCTGATGATCTACGCAGTTCCTCTCCACCAGACGCCGATCGTCAAGGCGGACCGTCCTCGACGCTATCATGCCTATGTCTTGGCAGCCTTCCTGGCCGTCGTCATCACCTACTTCGGTGTCAACTATTTCATGACGGGTATGCATTCGTATGCCTAAGCGCCGGGAGACAATTCGTCTCTTGGGCGGGGCGCCGGTGCGTGCTTGGTTTTTAGTCTTTTAGAAAGAAGCCTTTGGCCCGTTTTCCATGTCGGTAGTATGACTACTACTTATGGCAAACGAGCCAAAGGCTTCTCTTTCTCTTATTTCTTAAGCCGCTTGTTTTTAAGCCGCTTAATTCTTATACTCCTTCAGTTTCTCCAGACAATAAGCCTTGAAGTCGTTCCAGTGGTAGTAAGGCTCCACGTCGCTCTTGATGGGGAGCGTAGCCTCGTCCTCGCAAAGCAAGACCTTCACCAGAATGTCGTTCGCCTTGTTGCGATAGAACACAAACTGAAGGTTGGTGGCCATCGGGGTGATCTTGTAGTCAAACCATTGAGAGGAGATTCTCTCCGGATCCTTGATCTCCTCGCCATAACCGTTCAGATCCAAAAGGCAGGTGAGCGGAGTGACCATCGAGTCGTGACCATATCGCAGGGTGGCTCCAGGGTGCTGGAGGGCGATGCAGCTGTCAGCCTTCTCGATAATGTCCATCAGAAGGTTGCGCTGAGAGAAAGGCTGAACATTGCCCGTATAGGGAGAATAGCCGAAGCTCATTTGCCACCAGGCGTTGGAGGCAACCCAATTCTGATACAATTCTTCCTCGTTGAAGAGATCATACAGAGAGACCTTGCCCCTCAACTCCGTGCCCTGGATGGAACTGGCCATCTCGTATAGTTTTCTGTTCAGATCACTCTGGTCGATGTTCTGTCTCACCCACGCAGGGTCGTTGAAAAGCTCCTGCATCACGCGGCTGTAGCAGGCGTGCTTCTTGAGAAACTCCTCCTGCGCAACCCTTCTGCCCACCGAGTTTTTCAGGCTGTCAAGATATCTGTCGCCATGATTCATATAGTACATGTCGTGCTCGCTGGCATCATGGAAGATATGGAGCTTCGGATTCATGCGGAGCATCTGCTGCAAACCGTTCTCCATGGAGAGGATGCATCGGATCACTACCGTACTTCGTGCCTCAATATTGGTCTCGCCAGCAAAGATCTCAGGAAATCTTTCCATCATTCGCTTGGTTATCCCCTGGTGCTGAAGTGCTCCGAGCGGAGTCAGCTCGCCGTCGCGTCCTCTTGCCTCCTCGCGAAGCAATTTCACCTTTGCCAGTGTCTCTTCGCCCTTGGCCGTGAGCTTGCCCTCCTGCTTCGCCTTCAGCAGAGCAAAGTAAGGCACGTCATACGCCTCCTTGCCAATCATATAGCGGGAGCCATGGCGGCCATAGTGGCTCAGATAGAAGGGCTTGTATCCCTTGGGCGCAGGAGTCAGTTCCTTCTGCGGGCCACGATAAGCCACATAGTTGCTACCCGAGAGCGTGATGTCTCGCTTGAAATCCTCCTGAGGAGTTTGCGCTGTCGTTGGCATCACCATGGCCAGGGATGCCAGCAAAAATAGATTCTTTATTTTCATTTTATTATCCTTGTTACCTAAACTCTACCATCAGGCCTTTCCTAAGCCTGTCTGAGCAGCCAATGATTGCTCTGAACATGATCCTATCCGGTAATTCACATGCCTTGGTGTCGTGAAAGCAAACACCGTGAAATCCTGAATCGCAGAGCGAAGGTACAAATAAAAGCCGAGAATCTCGCTTCTTTCAAAGTTTTTTTGATCAAGAAGCCATGTTTCAGTATTTATAAGTATCTTTGCATTGGTAAATAGGAAAAGTGTCGACAACGGCTTCAATGCCATCCAACTCCATTACATATAAAAAAAAGGCAATGAAAGTAATAAAGCTTCACGGTGGGACTCGCTTTCATCAACTATGTCGACATTTAGATTCATACGGCTATGGAGCAGAAAACGATTGACAGATTTAGAGGTTGCCTTTATGGTCAAGCCATAGGTGACGCGCTCGGATTGGGAACGGAATTCATGATAGATGAGGATATTGCTTGGAAATATCCTCATGGACTACAACACTATAAGCAGATATACCAGGACAGACATCGGAAGCGATGGAAAATTGGCGATTGGACTGATGATACAGACATGATGCTGTGCATTGCTGACGCAGTCATAGAGGACCAAGGTGTCAATTTTAGAAATATTGCCCAGCACTTCAAGAAATGGGCCGACGGCATCCCTATGGGTATTGGTGAGCACACCTATAAGGTCTTGATGACGAGAGACTATACGGAGAAGCCGTTTGATGTCTCTTACATGATTTGGAAGATGAGCAATTATCAATCTGCGGCTAATGGTGGATTGATGCGTACATCTGTCGTTGGACTTTTCCCGAAGGAAGTCAGGACTTGTGCAGAGCAGATCTGTCGGCTCACCCATTATGATCCTAGATGTGTCGGTTCGTGCGTGATTGTGTCCGAACTTATACACGCATTGGTTTATGGTATGCAGCCTCCGACATTTCTTCAAATAAGAAGTTTGGCACTGTCGTATGATGTAGAGATCTGCGACTATGTGGACAAAGCGTGGGATGAATGCGATGTCAAGGATTTGGTAGATTATGACCACATGGGCTATACTTTAGTCACATTGTCCGTGGCTCTTTGGGCTTACTGGCATGCTGCTTCATTTGTAGAGGGGCTCCTTGCTGTGGTGAATGCGGGAGGCGATGCCGATACCAATGCGGCAGTGGCATGTGCCGTACTTGGAGCGAAATATGGGTATTCATCCATTCCGGCCGAATACATTGAGGGCCTTTTGTATAAAGAGTCCTTGGACAAAACGATGGATAGCCTTATGAACATTTGCATAAAATAGATAACCAAAGCTTCGTCAAATGTTTCATGAGCGCAAGATTGAAAGTGGGTATGGCGATAGCGTTGTAAAACGGTTGTCAGCAGACCTGAAAGAACGCTATCCAAAGTGGGTATTTCACCACGTCAACTTTGGAACATGAAAAAATTTTATGAGCGTTACGCTGGGCATGATGAGAAAGTGCTACGCTCCGTAGCACTTTTGCCGTGGTCGCACAATCTGCTGCTGTTGAGCAAGGGACTGAATGATGAAGCTACGCTCTATTATGCGCAGGAAACCGTAACCAAAGGCTGGAATCGCGACTTGGTTCTCAATGCCATCAAACTCAATATGTATGAGACCCAGGCATTGGCACGAGCAGATAACCGTTCCATAGGAGTCATACTTTGTGCGGAGAAAGACCGTGTGGAGGTGGAACTCGCACTTGAAGATATGGGTAAGCCTATCGGAGTGGCGGATTATCAGTTGATAGTACCGAAAGAGAAATTACAGAAAGTCCTTACTGACGAGATAAAAGGCGTTTAGTGAGGAAAAAGAAAACGATACGAAAAAAGGATAAGAACGGATTGCTATGTCAAAAACAACAATAAAGAAGCTGCTCCAGTCTATGACGAAGGCGCAGTTTGATGTTTCCGTGGGGACATCCGCGGCAAGCGTATCCGTTTTCGAAAACGTTAAACGTTATAACGTTATCATGTAAGAACGCATGGCTTCCACGATCAAGGCGATAGGATTTGGCCCAAGACGTGATTTCGTGACAACGTGACTTCTCTCTTGTGTCTAAACAACGTCAAAACATAGACCTCAAAAAAAAACGTTAAACGTTATAACGTTAATACGGTGACAGGGCGGGCTTGGCGGGCCTGCCCGCCCTGTGATGCCGATTGCTCATAGACAACGAGCCCAAGCCCTATTACTACCATGGACGTTCTCAGTCCAACCAACCACTAGGCTTCCTCATCGCTACCATGTTGTCTGTTCAATACGTTTATGAGGTATGTGTAAAGCACTTCGACGAGGAATAGCTTGAAGGACTGTAGATGGAATGATATCGGTTCGGTACTCTAGAGAAAAGTCTCGTTTTGCAATTCCTTTCGCCTAAAGAGCTGGATAAGTGAACGGATATCCCCGTTTTGGGTGGGTGGATATCCTCCGTTTTCAGCATCTAGAGCAAAGACTCCTTTTGCAATCCCATTAGACTAAAGAGCTAGATAAGTGAACGGATATTCCCGTTTTGGGTGGGTAGACATCTCCCGTTTTCAGCATACAAAGCACCTCAAATTACAGAAATGTGATGTCTGAGGTAAAGATTTCCAATGATTTGTTCTTTTGTCTGAATAAGATTCTTTATCTTTGTGGTCAAAATTTGACAATTCTATCAAGAAAAGTCTAATGGTTTAATCTAACCTCTGAATAATGACATTGGAAGATAACGCCAGACAGCCACTAACGGCTGGCGCCTCATTATATAATGGGCAGCCTGCAAAAACAGGCTCATTGTGTCCAAGTGCAGGACTTACCTTTTGCACGTCCTCCATCTCAAAGACCAAAGGTGGGGCGTCGGTAGAGAATGGTATGACAGCTCTTGTTTTATAGTTTTCATATTATGGGCATATTAAAGTATAAAGACCTTCCAAAATGGCTAGATAAAATAATCTATACAGATTTTAAAGCCATCTTTGAACCACATCCGCAAGAGGTGGTTTATAATCCTGACCAACCATATGAATTTGTACGGATTTATCTTGGTACTTATTTCCCGCGAAGCTATGCAGAGGCTTTCTGCATAGTCAACAATCTACTTGAAAACAGTAATTATCTCTCAAGCATTTATGCTTTAGAGGAGGTAAATATTCTTGATTTTTGTTGTGGAACAGGAGGAGAAATCATAGGTCTTATAGACATTCTTCAATCTAAATTGCCTAATCTTAAGAGAATTAATATTGATGCTTTTGATGCCAATCCTGAAGCAATCCGTTTTTTGTATCATTTGATGAAGACAGTTGTAGCGTCAGGCAATATTGGAATTGACATAAATATAAATCCGCAAGGACTATTTGTTTCTTCAGAACAAGAACTTAGCGATTTGGTAAATCTAACGAATGTCCAATATCATTTCATAGTTTCTTTCAAAGCTCTTAATGAATTCATTCAACACAGCACGTTTAAAAATGCGAATGCTTATACGCTAATATCTTCTTATTTTCTACCATTGCTTTCCAATGAGGGCGTGTTCATCCTCTTAGATGTCACAACGAAGTTGAATAATAGTGAGCGTTTCTATCCACAGATTCTCAATGCTGGTGTCAATTCATTCGTAAATTCGTGTAATAATGAGTTTAAAACATTGTATCCGTATTCATGCTATTTTTATGAAACGACATGTAATGGATGTTATATGCAGGATGTTTTTACCGTCAGTCATAGTAGAAAAAGAAACGATGTTAGCAAGGTTGCTTATCGTATAATGTGTCGAAAAAGATTTGCAGATTTTATCGTCTTTTTTGATGTTAATCCATCTTGTAAAAATAACACCCCATCCGCAGATAAAAAACTTCCATACAATTATTAATTGTGGCATTAGATAATCTTATTCCCGACAAGTTTCAGCAAATTATAATAAATATGTCTGCTGATAGAACCGCAATCGTGAAAGGCGTTGCTGGTTCAGGTAAATCCTTGACTTTGCTAAAGAAAGCAAAACAAGTTTCAACATTTACTAGTTCATATGCTATCATCGTTTACACTAAGTCGCTAAAACAATTTTTTGTAGATGAGTTGGCGGAAATAGGACAAACAGAAGGTCACGTCTATTATTTTAGAGAGTGGCAAAATTCTTCAAAACCAAATTTTAAGTATATGTTTATAGACGAATGTCAAGATTTCTGCTCTGACGACATAAACGACTTTCTTCAGCATGGAACTTATTGCTGGTTTTTTGGAGATACCTTTCAATCAATAATGGAATTCCCTGATCATCCTGTTCAAACAGTAGAGGATACTGCCAAGCAATTAGGTGTACATCCACAAGATTTATGCATTAATTGGAGATTAACTATAGAGAATGCAATGGTCGGTGAACACATTAAACCAGAATCACGTTTGTCATTTGCATGTATTAAGAATGGTCCTAAACCAAGATTGCTAAAATCAAATGCACAACTTGATAAAATTATAGAATATATTTCAAATGGAAACCTAACAAATGTCGGTGTTTTGGTGTACTACAATGGGCAAGTAGAAAGAATTCGTGATTATTCCCTGTCAAAGAATATTCCTGTTCAATGGAAGACCAAAGATACGATGGAGATTGACTTTAAGTCGACAAGTCCCAAAATAATCACATGGCACTGTGCAAAAGGATTGCAATTCAATGATGTGTTTATCCCATGCTGCGGTTTGGACGAATACAAACAGTATGTTCAATGGTCTCATGAACCTATGACGGAAAAGAAGTCAGCCCTTTATGTCGCAACAACTCGGCCATTAGAGAACCTTTATTTATTGTATTCAAACAATTTAGCCCCCTTGCTGCCGAATCCAAATTCTACAGTTTATTCAGCTGATCAGGGCACAAGCTATGGTCCATTTTAAAATAATATGTTATGAAATATTATATTCCTACATCAAATTTAAATATAGACAATATTCTTCAGTCAGAATGTATATTGCCCCCTACGCACTACAGCCAGAGAATTTCTGGTTATAAAAGTTTTGAACAAATAGAAGAACTCCGTCCATTCAGTTCAATAGTCTTATTTGATCATCCTGTACAATTTGTAATTAATGATATGGGGCGATATAATTTTCCCATCCTTATTGAAATAGAGGACGAATATCAAAGCAATGATTTTGAAAAATTGCAAGAAGGGGTATATGTATGCAATCATGCTGTTCAGATAACCCCTTCGAATTGTCGAGTGTACTTTTTTTCACAAAAGGCTTATGATTTGACACTCATAAACACAAAAAGTGACAAATCTATCAAGTTCTTCAAAAAGTATACAATACTTCCTGGTACATTTGGATTGAAGACAACGCCTTTCCCGGAACTCTGCATTCCAAATAGTAATCCTTTGCCTTGTGAGGATAAGTACGTTGACAAGCAAAAAGGAGCTATGTATGCATACCTACTTGGACAGAAACTTTCTCTATCTGCCGATTTAGCGTCATTGCTTAAATTAGATCAGGAAATCTATAATATCTTGACAAGCCTTATTGCCACCCCTTCTCTGTCTTCTACGTTTGACATTAAGTTGTCAAAACTTGTAGAGGATTACAAGAAAATTGATAGTATAGAGAAGGGCAATCTAAAAGTATTCAATGAAGGACTCGATAATGCCCTCGGAGAGAGATTTAAATTCTTAAAAGGATGTTTTATAGATGTCCTTAAAAAACTTGGCTTATGGCCCATTTGTCTTGAGAGTCTTTGTAAAAAATGGAGTTGCCATTTACTCCCTAATACTGATGTGCTTTTTTCATCAAGTGATTATACTATGTTTAGGGGTGACATAGAACGAAGAACGGCAATTAATATTGAAAAGCACCAAAGTAATATCAAGGAGTCTTTACAAGGAATCTCAGTCAATGGTTATAACGTTGTAATAGAGAATATGAATCTTGTAAATAAGGCCATTGAATTCATCATTGGAAATGATTTAACTCCCGAGGCTTTGCCCGCGCATCGTATGGACATTTATATGGGCATCATGCAGGCAATTGTCCCAACAATAAAGATAAGTGTCGGCGAAGACAATTGGAATACTTCTGTGGAGCGTAATTACATAAATTGCCTTCACGCCCATATAGAGGACCCTGTTGTTCCCTTTGATATTAATAGCATAAATAATGAGGAGCTAAAAGCTATCGCATGTTTTATCTTGCGTGGACATAGTTTTTCTGATCTGACTGCATTACTTAAACTGAATGCCATAGAAGATTATCGAGCAAGTTTAGTGCTGTGGGGAACTCTGTGCGGCTACTATGGCATGAATCGTGACTCGCTACAATTGGTACTGTCCGATGAGAATTACAAAAAAGTGTATAAAAAACTCTTCGGAAAAGAGTTGGGCAAGATAACAAATATTCAAATACCACCCATGTCACAAGCATCTACTGAAGAAGGAGTGTTTAATGTCGAGGATTATAAATTCCTTCTTGAAAAGTTCAAGTTCAATAAGAATAATGTAGATGAATTTATAAATGCTGTGGTTAGCAGGAGTAAAGCTGCTAAAGTTGGGATTGCAGATGCCATTAATTATGTATGTGGCAACAAACTTTACAAACACCGTACAACACAATGCGAATTAGCGAAGAAGGCATATAATGCATACCTATTGAAAGATGATAAGGTCAAGTTTACAGAATACATCAAGGAAAATCTGAAAACAGGCAAGGCGAAGAAAGAAACATTTAATTATTTCGGATTTGGAGAAAACAAGGACAAAAAGAGTACGGAATCAAATTTGTTTTCTTCTATGGACAAACCAGATGCTGTGGGAAGCGAAGGAACAGCATCCACAAAATATATGAGAGAAGAAAAAGTTAATACATCTAACATGACGGAAGGCTCACAAATAGAACTTTCCCCAAATGGTGGCACTGTAATACAAAGATCTATTCTTCATGACGAAGATTTATGTGCTTTCATAAGTAAGCTCGATTATCTAAGCGATTATCAGAAAGAACGTATTCTGTCTGCTGTTAAAAGAGTTATATCCATGCATTCACCTGGTGGACGTTGTTCTCATGAAACTAACGCAGAAGATATAATATCTCACATAGGAAAATATTGTCTTGCAAAAAGTAAAACGACTGGAGACTATTTTTGCTTACGAGGAGATACAAACAAAGACATAGAAGCTGTAAGTAAAGTTTGTGAGGAGTTAAGGAATCGTTATGCAGACAAATAAGAACATCATTACAAGCGATACTGGCGAACAAGTAGAGGCGACAGCACCTGTTATTATCTCTGCCAGCCGCTCTACTGATATACCAGCCTTTTATGCCAAGTGGTTTTTCAACCGCTTGGCTAAAGGTTATTGTGCTTGGTATAATCCGTTCAATCAGCAGAAGATGTATATATCTTTCAGTAAGTGCAAGGCCATTGTGTTTTGGACGAAGAATCCCAAACCAATAATGCCGTATCTTCATATATTGGACGAGATGGGGATTCATTATTACTTTCAAGTAACACTGAATGACTACGCAAAGGAAGGCTTTGAACCTAATGTACCCTCTGTAGAAGAACGTATTGAAACATTCAAGAGATTGTCTGACAATATAGGCAAAGAGAAGGTCATTTGGAGATTTGACCCTTTGATTATCACTCCAACTATCGGGCCGCGAGAATTGCTTACAAGAATATGGCATATTGGAAACAAGCTAAAAGGCTATACAGACAAATTAGTTTTTAGTTTTGTTGACGTAAAAGCATATCGCAAGGTTCAGAACAACCTGGTTAAGGAAACAGTTTTCTTCACAAAGGAAGATGTTGAGAATGCAGAAGCTAATTATGCCCAAAGAATAGAAATCGTACAAGGACTTAAGAAAATTCGAGAAGCATGGCATGACCAAGGTTGGGATGTTGAAATGGCTACATGTGCTGAAGATATAGACCTCGCGTCCTATGGCATTGAGCATAATCGGTGTATTGACGGAGAACTGATGAAACGTATTTTTGCAGATGACGAAGAATTGTTTTACTATCTTCACACTCTTAAATGGCCTGAAAGAGATATATTTGGTCATCTTCCACCTATCCCAAAGAAAGAAAAGAAAGTTAAGGATTCTGGACAAAGAAAAATATGTGGATGCATGGTGAGCAAAGATATTGGTATGTATAACACTTGCCGTCATTTCTGCGTATACTGTTATGCAAATACAAGTAAAGAGTGTGTGTTGAGAAATGCTGAAAAGCATAATGATAATAGTGAAAGTATCATAGAGTGATATATGCTCGAGTTCGAACTTCAACAATACCTTCTCAATGAGTACCCACAAGAGAATGCTCGCTGCGAATGGAAGGAATATAAGAATTTGAAGAACTCGTTCTGTGGGGACGAGAAAAATGATGTCATATCCTACGTGTCGGCTATCGCCAACATGGAGGGAGGGCATCTTGTGATTGGTGTTAAGGATAAGACGCTTGAAATTGTCGGGACTGACATTTCAAGGCTTAGCTTTAATGGGCAACCTGCAAATACACAGTCGGCAACGTTCAAACTTACAGAACAATGTACTTATCTGTCATCAGAAGGCCTAAGCATCGAAGAATTTGTAACTGATGATACGAACAAACGAGTATGGATAATTCATATCCCCAAACACTTGCCTCGTCGCCCCGTCCTTGCCCACAAGAAGGCATGGCAGCGGATAGAAGATTCTTTGGTTGAAATGACTAACGAAAGGATGAGTGTCATCCTCGAAGAGCCTATCTATACAGCAAAGGACTGGTCTGCAGAAATTGTACCTGATGCCACAATAGACGATTTGGATGAGGTTGCCATTGCCAAGGCTCGAATGATGTTCAAGAAGGTTCATAGTCGCATACCTACAGAAGAAGTGAATGCTTGGAATGTTCAAACATTTCTGGGCAAGTGTGGATTAACAAGAAACGGAGGCATAACTCGGGCTGCTATCATATTGTTGGGCAAATACGAATCAGCTTTCAAACTGCGTCCTGCTGTTGTACAGGTTACTTGGACACGGCGAGACAAGAACCAAGAAGTGGTTGACTACGAACACTTCACAGTTCCATTTATATTAACGGTGGACGAAATCCTCTCAAAGATAGAGAATCTGACATTGCGTGAAATGCCTGGAGGTACGCTTTTCCCCGACACGATGAAGCAGTATGACGACTATACCATCCGTGAGGCCCTTCATAATTGTATTGGCCATCAAGACTACACTCTTCAGCAACGCATCAATTTCGTGGAGAATCCAGGATATCTGTATTATTCCAATGCTGGCACATTCATTCCTGGCACTTTGGAGAATGTTTTGAGGAACGAAGAGCCTCAGACGCATTTCCGCAATGAATGTTTATGTAGGGCGATGGTAGATTTCAACATGATTGATACCGTAAGCCGTGGTATCAAGAAAATGTTCAATGAGCAATGGCGCAGACATTTTCCTATGCCTGACTATGAGATTGACCAGATCAAGAAGAAAGTAGTTGTCCGCATCTATGGCAATGAAATCAATAAACGATACACTGATTTGTTGAAGACAAACGACACTCTTTCACTATGGGATTGCATCTCGCTTGACGCAGTGCAAAAAGGCAGAACAATTCATGATGATATAGCGCAAGACTTGCTCAAACGTGGACTTATTGAAGGTGATGCTCCCCATTACAGCATCTCTCTTAGCATTGCCAAAAACACGCATCAACTTCCTTCTTACACAAAAACAAAAGGATTGGATAAGGAGAGGTTACGCCAAATGATTCTACAATATCTCAGCAATGCAGGAGACGAAGGTGCCAAGCGAGATAGTATATACGAATATCTCAAAGATGTGCTTCCAGCCAATAAGACGGAAGAGCAACAACTTCGTATGCTCGGAGATTTGCTGAAAAACATGAGTAAAGAGTGTTTAATAAAAGCGGAAGGGCGAACTTGGTATACCATGCCTCAATCATAAGAGGATATATTATAGCGACTTTTTACGGAATTATAGCGATATCGTCATTATTATAGCGGGGAATCGTTTTGAATCCGCCAAAAATACAGAGAACTATAGCGAAAGCAAATGATTATAGCGGATTGTATTGAATCCCCAACTGATTTAGTTGAACTTAAAATGCAAAGGATATATTATTAGGAAACAAGATGAGATCTCTTAGAGACGAACAAGGAATATTGCAGCGTCAAGTAGCTGCATACTTAGAAATAGACACTCCAAAGTTCAGCAAGATTGAACGTGGGGATAGGCGAGCAAAAAGAAGTCAAGTAATTCAAATGGCAACATACTTCAAAGTGGATGAAAAGGAAATGCTCACCCTTTGGCTTGCTGATAAGATATTGGATGCTTTGGAGGATGAAGATGAATTAAGTTTAAATGCGATAAAGATTGCAGAAATGGAAATAAACAATGAGCGAAATGAGCAACATTGATAATGCTACAAAATCAGAACTATTGCAGGCAGTAGAAGATGAACAAATAAAAATCAATCAAAACATAGTTAAATTATTTGGAATGGAATTGTATGTGGAAAAGAAAGGATTTACACAGCATCAAATATACGAATTGGCAGGAGCCAAAGATTATGTTTCAACTATAACATTTGCCCCGGATTCAGATTCGGCACAAAAATATGGACAATCATTAACCGTCAATTTTATATATACATTGAAAGAGCGTAAACTCTTGGAAAATGACATCTACGCTTTGGATAATGATTTTCATGTAAAAGTAGTAGAATTACTGAATAAACTTAATGATAAATTATCTAAAGAAGTAAAAGAAACAGGTGTAAATATTAAAGATATTATAGAGCTTTTAGTGCTACCTATAAATAAAGAATGTAATACATATCAGAGTAAAGAACTTAGAGAACCTTATATTATGAATATTCCTATATTATCTTCTTCAAACGGAGGAGATATTGGATGGATATTTGGTTTTCTACAGAAAATGAAAAACGAAAATATTGCTATCACACCAGATGAGGAATTCAAATATCTTGCATATAAGATAATTCTTGACGTTGATAACGTTACCAAAGAAGAACATAATGCTATTTTTGATGAAACCAATGCTATAAAATCTCCTATGGTTGCATACTATTATTTAATGTGGAGAAAACAAACCAAAGGATTAAATAACAAAGAAAAATACATCTTGGGGGAAATAATATCCAATCAGCTTATAAAACGTTTAAATCAAACAGAAGAAGAATTAAAGAAAATGGGGCTAAGTATTCGAAAATTAGGAGAAAAATATCCACAAAAATGTTCTTTGCTATTTGATAAAATTGTATATTTTCGCGAAATAAGATATAATGTGTCAGGAAAGCATTTGCTTTATTGTAATTTCGATACATTCTTGCATGTTTATTTAAGACATGTCAAAGAATTAAAAGTAGACAACCAATTTAGAGATAGGGATAAGTTTCAGCTAAAAGAAGAAAATGTTATGGACGTAATGGGACATGTTATGCGTTCTTTAAATGATGAGTATCAATTGTATAAAGAACAGAATCCTAATGGAAGATTTTTTCGTAAAGGAGCAATGGCTTACTATTATAATGGGGATTATTATAATGTTGTTGTAAATGCAGATGGCAGTATTTCTACTTTTTACAAAGGAAGTGGGGATAAACTGCAGAACTCAAATAGACAAATGTTAATTACTGATTCGTATATAACTCTTCACGTTTCTATAAAAAACAATACAAAATTGAAATCTTACATACAATGGGAACTTTATGGTATCATTTATACTTGGAGTCGTAAGGTTTCTTCTGATTTACAGATGTTTATAAAACATATACTGGTTCAAGCGTGGAATCGTCGTGTTGTCCATTCCACACACTGAGGCTCTTGCTTTGCCTATCTAAGTCGAACAGACAACGTCAGAGCCCACGCCGATATGAATATCGCTACCCCAAAGAGACCTATATAATACATGTGATTGGGCCAAAGTCGGGCGCAATCTATGCTTACAAGGTCTCCACAGGGGTGATATAATCACATCCGGGACATCTACCGTTGACTATATTCGAGACTTAGATACTGAGGATTGCAAGATTTCAGTGTGCCTCAAACACAGCGTCGAGTAAACGCCTTCAATATGTCTTGGACTATTTCCCTCCCAAGCCCGCTTCGAATGGGTGTCTTGCGACTTACCACACTTTGCGCGGCGTGGGCTTCACGAATGCATTCATAAGGACGTGTCCTTTAATGGCATTTCTCAAGAAGTTATAGTCCAACTGCAAAGATATGCTTTTTTCCCAAATGGAAAAACAATTCGTTCTTTTTTTGTGTTTCTTGACAAAGATGTGTCTTTCTCTAAAGATCGAAATCTGTTTTCAAGGAGACTGGAGGCGTTGAATACTGAAAGACTACAATCGGTCGGTTTAATCATAATCCGACCGATAATCCGACCGAAAACAGACCAATAGGACGGTATGTCTGACACAGATAGTCAATACAAACCTTCTGTGGCGCTGGAGAAATGTCAGCGGATAGCTACCCAAGTAGCTAACCAAGGACAAGCGCGGTTTAAGACTCCCATGAAGACTTCCGCAGCAGGCGCGTCCGTTTTCGAAAACGTTAAAACTCTGATTGTATTTAGAGCCTTATAATTAGCCATAACTTACTATGACCAACCAAACATAAAACATTGATTTTCAGTATCCTTTGATTTTAACACTTATAAATAGGCAGAAGAACGACGCTAACAGGCCCGCTAAGCATATATCATTAGGAGTCATCAGGGATAACACTTGTCGAGTTAGTCGTCTATTCCGTATATTCCTTTCCGCCAATGCTCAATATGCGGGCATCGTCCTGTCCTGGAAGTGGCTCATAGACGACAACCTCAACTTTTTTTTTGTTGTTATCCACGCATTCATAACGATAGTTTGTTCCAGCCACAACTTGGCGAGAAACCTTGTGGGGTTTCAGCTGCAAGTTGCTGTGCGACAGGACAACAGCCTTGAAGAGAGAATCTTCTTCTGTCGTAAGTTTTGTACTCTTGCCGAATGCACCTATCATTTGAGATTTTTGGGTGCTGGCGCATGATGCCATACCAATGATGATGGTCGCTAATGCCAATGTCTTTATTGTATTCATATTCTTTATGATTTTATATTTCTTAATTGTTACTTACCTATAGTGTATCTTACACCTACATTGAGATTGAAGTTCAGCGGTTTCTCCTTGTAGATAGTCTGGAGCGAAGAATGGTCGTCTAAATAATAGCTTACGCCCGGCTCTGCATAAATACCGACATTGTCAAGCACGTCAAACTGCACGCCGAAAGCCGCATTTACAGACATTTGCAAAGGCTTGCTGTCAATGTTGACAGTCTCTTTCTTCTTTGTCGCATTATTGATGACATATTCTTTCGTGACATTTCCCGATACGCATTTTTCTGCAAGTACACCTGCCGAGCCATATAGACTGAACCTTTTGTATGACCATGCATTATATTTCATGTTGACAGGAATTCCTACATAGTTCAGCCTTTGCTCGCCCGTAAAGTAGTTCTCTTTTGTTCCGTCTTTCATGTCGGAGGAGAGGCGAGTGTATGTAAGTCCGCTTTCGATGCTCCAATGCTCGTTAAATGTGTATGCCACTTTCACACCAATGCGTACAGGCAAGCGGTGCTTGTATTCTGTCTTCACTTCCTTTCCCTGATTGAATATGTTGATGCCGAGCATAGGGCTGTCCTCCCAGTCAGAATCATCAGGACCGGTTGCAACAACAGGGTCGCCAATAGATGTTATGGTTCTAGATGACCCCATCGATCCCATTGCACTTGTACTTACAGTCCAACGTGGCGATGTGGACGAAGAGGCGTGACGCCTGGCGTCAGAGTTGTAAGCCACAAGACTGCCGTAATTGCTGTTGTGATGATAATTGTTCGCTTTCTTGCTCTCATTCTCACGTTTCGGCAAATTTTCTTTGTCGGCAGTTGTATTCGTTTCTTTTGAGCTGTTGGCATCATCCCCCTCATGGTTGTCAGGCGCTGTTTCCAAAGATTTCTCATTATTAGCATAAGATGACAATATATCAATGTCACCAACAGATTTGTGTTCTATGGTCGTATTGATGCGAGGCATAGGTGAGTTGCAGGCAATAGGATTGTTGCCGTCGTCAGCAACGATATTGCCTTTAGGGGATGGCTCTGCTGGTGTATGTGCTATTTGTAGATTTGTCATTTCTGCTGGCGTTTGCTCATCGTTTGCGTATTCAGAATATATTGAATATCCTATCAACAAAGCCACGCTTGCAGCGGCAGCAGTATACGCTGTGCGCCGTAGCCAGTAGGTTTTGAAAGGTCTGCTGCCGTGCATATAGCCACCATTCTCATCAGTCGTTCCTTTGCGAATGTCCTCCCAAAGTCCTTTTGGTGCATCTTTCTCATAGTTGCCCAAACGGTCGTGTATGTCTTTTTGCCAATTATTTTTCATACGTTAAATGGAATTGATGGTTCTATAATGTTTTATCTTCCGCGCCAGCATTGATTTGGCCTTGTGCAGCTGCGAAGCTGAAGTATTCTCCTTTATGCCGAGCAATTGGGCTATTTCCTTGTGACTCTTGTCGTCAATGACATAGAGATTGAATACAGTTCGGTATCCATCGGGCAACTCACGTATAAACTGATGAAGTACATCGGTAGGAATGTCCTCAGTCTCCATCCTGTTGCCATCTGCAATGTTCATATCTTTATCATCTATACTGTCAATGGGCAAACGGCTGTTATTGCGTACAAACTTCAGGGTCTCATTGAGAGTAATTTTTGCCATCCATGCTTTCAAAGACCCCTCTCCACGATACTTGAAACTATCCAGAAAAGTAAATATCTTGATGAACGATTCTTGTAGCACGTCCTTAATGTCTTCGTCTTCTGTGATGTAGCGCGAGCAGAGTGCAGACAGGTATCGCACATGCCTGCGATAAATCCACTCGGTGGCAGTATTGTCGCCATCGAGTGCCTTTCGCAACCATCGTTCCTCTTCCGTTTCTTTTCTGAATGTTATGCCGAACATGAAGTTTATAGGCTTAAAAGCTTTGGAAACAGCGAAGTGCAAATGCCTTTACCATACAGCAAAAAGCATTTGCACTATCTCGTAACAACGAGTTCCTTATTTTGTTACTGTAACAACTACCGTAGCAGTTTTTTTGTTTTTGTCTGTGATGGTGATAGTTGTGCTTCCAACCTTCACTCCCTTTATGGTAAGTTTAGCGTCCTTGACGGTAGTAGTGGCGATCTTATCATCTTTGCTTGCAGCCGTATAAGGTGTTGTACCTCCACTAATGTTTACTACATCTTCCTTACCAACCGCAATACTTGTCTTGGCTTTGTCCACGACAACACCATCAACCACGGTAATGCTCAAGCTGCCAGTCACCTTCTTGGAATCAGTAACAAGAACTGTAGCCTTGCCAGCCTTTACTCCTTTTACCGTAATTGTAGCTTTGTCAACAGTTACGGTGGCGGTCTTGACATCGCTTGATTTAGCGGTGTAAGTACCATCTCCACCTGCTACCTTTACATTCTGTGTGCCGCCAATGGCAACTGAAACGGTTGAAGGATTGAACTTGATGGCGGGAGTGTTGTCATCATCGTCAGAGCATGAAGCAAATGCCACTGCAAATACGGCACAAACGATTAATGTTGCAAACTTAAAGAATTTCATTGATTTCATTTTATTCTATAATTTTGTCGTTTAACTTATGCGCCACGGCATGAGTATGCGTCCATCTACAGCCTTGGCACGATTGTTTTTTCGAGTACTCTCATTCCCTTAAATGAAGAGCAATGTAAAATCTTGCCTTGGAAAAATATTTTTTTTCGATTTTTATTCTATACGATGCAAAAATGAGGGTGTTTCGGCATTGTACACCGAAGTGACCGTATGCATTTTGAGCGACAGTTCGGCAGACTTTTTGCCACTGAACGACAGCCAATTGAGTTTTATCTTCAGTTCTTTAGGATGTTCCTTCCATAGTGAGTTGAGGTCAAATGCTATAAGTGCATCCCCCATTCTTCCGTTGGTGTCACCTTGGGCATTGTGGCGCAAGTCGAACTCATATACATTATCCTTGTTCACACCGCTCACAAGATTAATGACATGCTTGGTAGTTCCTCCCCACAATGTGCGTATACGGAGCGTAACATATCCGTCCTCGGCAACAGAAACCCAGTCACGGACAATTTCAATAGGGTCATTTCCAAATGCTTTCGCATTTTTTTCTTCTGATCCTTGCGTCATTACTGGCTGTTTGGTACGGATGCTGTCAATCCAATTTACATACACACTCTGTTGGTTGCCTCCGTAGCTTCGTTTTTCTATTGTATAGTTCACCAAAGCCCTCACTTTCTTGTCTCCAAACGGTGAGGCTTTCATATTGGTAGGTACAAGCGACGTTGATTCATCAAGTTGCATGAAGAAGCCGTCAGGCGCAGAAGGATACACCGTTACAAGGGCAGTTGGGCGCTGTAACACCTCATTGTTATCATTGTCATCGCATGAGTTCAGCGTGAGCGAACTGGCTATCAGACCTATTGCCAGAATTGTTTTCTTTGTTATTCTCATATTTCTTGCTTTTTACTTCTACTTATTAAATCATCAAAAAGCAAGAATCTTGCCTGTAAAAAGAGTTTTTTATGAGATTTATCCTTGCTCCAACAAGTTCTTCCAAGTATTTCTTACGTTCAAATATCATATTAGGGTACCATTTTTGATACTAGTATCATATTTTACACCGCAAAGATAACGTTTTTTATCTCGAAATACAGCATAAACAATGGAAAACTGCGTTTATCAAGTAAAAACAGCTAAACGTAGCATCGTAAACTACACAAAAATGCTTTTTAGAACAAAAGGGTATGACATGTAATCACACCCTACGTTCAAGGGAGTCGCGTTTCAACCGTACCCCTTTATGGATTTCGTCCTATAACTTCCATTCACCACATTATGGGGTCGCTTAAAAGCGTCCCTTCCAACCCTTATTTCGTGATTCCTGATGTGGTCGGAAGTTAAATGCGTTAAATATTCACCTTTTCGTATCTAATCAGAATCCATATGGTCACTTTTTTACCGTTTAGAGTGTATAACACTGATAATCAACTGATAATAGATATGTTAATGATAGGCATGGGGCGAGTGTCCCGTCTCCCTGGTCACATACTAACGTTTAACGTTTTTGTTTTCGTATGCGGCAGGGGAGAGGGAAGGGGAGGAGGGAAGCCGGTCTTTGCGGCTAACTCTTTCCGAGTTCTTAGTCTTCTCGGATTATCCAGTCGCTAATCGTGCGCTGGGTACTATCGTAATTGACACCTATCTTGAACAGGCGCTTGCCATCGGCAGAATAGGGAATCAAATAGCCCTTTTCGTCTATCTGCCGGATCGCTTCCTCTGCAGAGCCATCATACTTGAGCTCAAAAACAAAGACGGCATCGGGCATATACACCACGGCGTCGGCCCTGCCAATCGCACTATCCTCCTCGACTCGCATGTGGGCACCCATCAGGTTGAAGATAAGGTAGAAGACGGTCTGAAAATCGCGCTCGCTCTTGTTGCTCAGACGATTGGAGATGCTGGCAAGGTAGGCCTTCAGGCGAGCCATCGCCCCCTCAACATCTGCATCATAAAGCTTTTCCAGGAAATCACCCACCAGACTGTTGTTGTCCAGAGATATAGGCGAAAGATAGTTGGGCGCAAGGCTCTTGAGCATGCCTATCTTTACCTCTCGGTTAGGATACTCCAACGTATAACGATGCAGCATCGGGTTGTACTTTTTGATGGTGAGGTAGCCGCTCTGATAGAGCAGCGGGAGTGCTGAAGTCATCATTTCGGGCGAAACATCAAAGTCATCCACGTCACATGACTTCTTCTCAATATCCATCACGTTGACATGATACTTCTGCAACGTCTTGATAAGATAAGTTGGCGTACCCGAGCCAAACCAGTAAGGAGCAATCTTGCGTGCATTCAGCGCCTTCACCAGGCTGAACGGATTGAAGACATCTTCTGATTTCTCGCTGAAATGATAGCCGTCATAGAATCGCGTCAGCTCGGCCAGGCATTCCTCATACGTCATGCCAAGGGCTTCGCCCAATGCCTCTACATCCGGTTTCATCTGCGTAGTAAGTTCCGTCTTGCTGATACCGCAGATGGCCGAATACTGGTCGAACATGCTGATATTGTCGAGGTTGTTGAGCTCGCTGAAGATGCTTAGTTGCGAAAACTTGGTGATACCCGTGATGAAACAGAACTCCAGGTATGGGTCGAGCATCTTCAAAGGACTGTAGAAGTTCTGCATGATGCGGCGAAGCAGTTGCAGGTTTTCCTTCTCATGCACCACGTCCAGCAAAGGGGCGTCGTATTCATCAATGATGACCACCACCTTTTCGCCCGTCTGCTCGTAAGCTTTCTTCACCAGGTCTTTCAGGCGAAGGTTTGCGTCCACCTGATGAGTCTTATATCCCCAAAGCGTCTCCTGCTCCTCAAGCATGTCAGCCAAATATCTTTCCAGTTGCTCCACACCCATGTGCTTGGCACCGCTCAGGTCGAAATGAAGCACAGGATGCTTCACCCATTCCTTTTCGTAATCGGCAATGGCCAATCCCTCGAAAAGTTCTTTTCTTCCTTCGAAATAGGCTTGAAGGGTAGAGGCAAAGAGCGATTTGCCGAATCGTCTTGGACGACTCAGAAAGACGTATGACATCTGTTTTTCCCGGAAATCTGCGATGTATTGTGTCTTGTCTATATAGAGATAACCTTTCTCGCGTATCTTCGAGAATGTCTGTATTCCTACGGGATATTTGTTGACTATTTTTGCCATATTCCACTCGCTTTGCATTTTGCGCTACTAAGTTACGAAGAAAAAATGAAATACTCAAGCATATATACTATTTTTAAGCTAAAATCTCGTGGCAACGTGGCCTTTCTGCCGCAATCGCAAGTTCCTACCTGCCACGATCGTAAGTTATCGTCAGGCCCGGAGATAAGTTATCACCAAGCATGGAGGTAACTTACCCTTAGGCATGGAGACAAGTAACCCTCGGCAGGGTTTGGGCTGAGTTCACAAGATGTCAGAAGACGAATGTCATAAAGCGCTTGGTGTTTACAGCCTTCTGTTTCAGTTCGTCCTCCATTCTCCGCATTGCCATCTTGAAGAAGAAGCGGACGAGGTGTTCGTCGGTTGCTTCTGTTCGAATCATACGAAGGGCGGAGATGTATTCTTGGCGTGCTTCGGACGGGATGATAAGAAGCGGGTGGCCTGATCGCAAAAGGATATAGTTGCTGACGAGTCTTCCTGTCCTGCCATTTCCATCGCGAAACGGATGAAGGTATTCATAGAAGCCATGAAAGCGGGCGGCAAGTATCATGGGGTGGACTGCGGCTGAGGCGATAGCCTTTTCTGTGGATTCCAATAATTTGGGAACTTTGGCTATAAGCTGCTCATGGTCGCCAAAGACAGTGTCCCCTGCCGCCATATCTGTGGTGGTGTGTTCGCCCGGTATTGCCTCAGGAGAGCGATAAGAAATGGTGTGAAGGGTGACTCGCTTGTTGATTTCTTTCAGCAATGCTTCGTCGAGCGGGTGTTGCGTGTTTTGCATCACATACTCGAACGCCTCAAAGTGGTCGAGCATTTCGAAGGCCTCGAAAAGGGTTTTTCCCGCAGGAATCATACCCAGCCCTTTCTCCTTCAGCTCGCGGGTGTCATCCACGGAAAAAGAGTTGCCCTCGATGGCGCATGAATGTGTAGAAAAGAGCACTTCGTTATATTTAGTGTACTCTTCTCTATCCATCTTGTTGATGATAAGCGCTTGATACTTACACCTTAGGCTCTCATATAGCTTTATTTCCTCTTCGAATGCCATAGACGTGGTTTTTGTCTTCTGCAAAGATAGTGCAAACCGAATGCAGAATATTAAGCTTGCTTGAATATTTTGCTGAGGTGTAGCCTATCTTATACAAAGATAGTGCAAACCGAATGCAGAATATTAAGCTTGCTTGAATATTTTGCTGAGGTGTAGCCTATCTTCTGCAAAGTTAGTGCAAACCGAGAACAATACAAAAAGAATCACATACTTTTTTATATTTTGTGCGAAAATGGAGCGGCAGGGTTTGTTTCCATACCGTTTGCTGCTAACGAAGGCGCCCTGTGCAGCGAGTATGGCAAACAACAATGCTACATCATTTCTCTTTTAAACCAAAGTTCAAATACGCTATCAGCAAGGAATATGCCCTCTTTTTCTATGGTGATGATCTCTTTGTCCACCAAGCTTTTCTTTATGCGGTCTATATTTGACTTGCTGCCCAGAGGGTATGTTTCTGAGACCGCCTGGGTGGTAAATCCAGCATGTATGCCTTGGCACAAAAGGCGAATGAAGTTGAGCTGATAGGTGGTGAGCCCCTCGGTCTGTTGTATAAAGAGACCGCTGCTTTGTTCCAGCAGGGCTTTCAGACCTTCCTCGAAACTTTCCTCATTTACTTCTTTCTCTGTTTCGGCCATCACGTTCCAGGCCAGTTGCTGCACATAGGAAGAGTAATTCTTCACCACTTGGCATATTCTGCCAGCATACGCTTCGCTTATCTTCTTGCCATACTTCTCGAATCGGGAACAGATGAAGGGGGACCCAATATTCCGTAGGGATGCATTTGAGATGGATCATCTCGCCAAACTGGTAGAAAGGCATACGGCGACTTTGGAATATATTCTCCATCAGATGTTTCTTGCTGCCACCAACCGACATACCATATACAAAAGCTTTTTCCATCACCTTTTCTCCTTTATTCGATTAGGCTACAAAGGTAAGCAAAAAAGATGGAGTTCACAAGTCTGTGGACCACAACGTTGTGAACTTGGTCGGAAAATCGGTTTTTGGCGCGAGGAGCGGGACGGGAAGAAGTCAGCTGCGCCGTTCTGTCTCAAGCAGTTGTCTTTTGGCATCCAGTCCGCCAGCGAAGCCTGTCAGGGAATGGTTGGACCCGATGACGCGATGGCAGGGAATGATGATGCTGATGCCGTTGGCGCCAATGGCTTGTGCCACGGCTCTTGCGCCTTGGGGGTTGTTGAGGCTGAGGGCAATGTCTTGGTAGGTGCGCGTCTCGCCGTATGGTATCTCGCACAACGCCCGCCATACTTGCTGCTGAAAGGCTGTGCCGACAGGGTGGGTCTTGAGGTCGAAAGTCTTGCGAACGCCAGCAAAATACTCGTCAAGTTGCCTCTTGGCGCTCTCCAAGACTTCCGACGTAGCCTCGGTCAGCGCAGCGTCCAGGTGCCTTATGAGTCTGCGTCTGTTGCGCTCGGCGCGTGGACTCTCGCGCCAGTCGCAAAGGCACAATTCGTCGCCAATGGACGCCAGGGTGATTTCCCCGCAAGGAGCGCTATAGTGCTGAAAATGTATGGCCTTTCTCATTCCTTCTTGCTCAAGACATAGACCCTTGTTTCGCAAGGGTTGAGGCTGCCCACGCTCAAGGTGTTCTCTATTTCCCCTTCGGTCTGCGACCATATTTCGCGGCAGATGTACCGGGTGTTGGCTTTCAGATAAATGGCCGTGAGGGGAATGGCTGGTACGCTCGCTGCCGAGGTAGCGCGATTGGTGATCGAGACGGCTATGCGACTGTCTGTCAGGTCTTTGACAAATACGTCATAGCCCGAGGGGGAATAGTCGGTGGTGCCTGTCGAAAGGACTTCCATGTATTCGGCCTGCTGGCCCAGCGCGTCTTGGTTGATGGCGAGGATTTCCTGGTTGGTCAACGTCTGCACGTCGGCTTCGGTGATGAGCGGGTGTGGCATGGGCTGGTCGCTATTAGCCTCGCCCTTAGGAGCCTCGCGCAGGTCGCAGGTCAGGGCCAGAGGACTTGCCAACATGCTCCACAAGGACATCTGTGTGCGTGCCTGCGCGTCGGTCAGTCCTGTGATCTTTCCTCCGTTGGTTTGATGCTCTGCCGTATTGTTGCTGGGTCCTCCGAGGCCATGAAGGCCAATGCACATCATGTCGAGGTCGTTGAAGTGGTTCACGCCGGCATACATCCAGAGGCGGCGGGTCTCGTCCACACCTCCTATCACGCCCGGACGCGACGGGTTGCCAATCCAGTCCTCGCGCGCATCACTTGTCGATCGCCAACTGCTACCACCTGCGGCGGCTCCCCACGTCCAAGGCTGGGTCTTTCCCCATTCGCAGATATTATACACGAAAGGCACTTCGCCCTTTGCCTTGCGCGTCTCGTTGAGGGCAGCCACGGCTTCGCCCATCCGCGTGTAGCTCACCTTGGTGCTCGCCTCGCTATTGCAATAGTCGTATTTGAGCATATCGACACCCCATGAGTCGAACAAGGCAAGATGCTGGCTCTCAAAGCCATAGGACCCAGGCTGATAGTTCTCGCAGGTCATGCTGCCCGCATCACTATAGATGCCGATCTTCAGTTTGCGGTTGATCGCCTTCAAGGCAGTCTTCAGGCCGCTAATACCTTCGGGAAACTTTGTGGGGTCGTATGTGAGTTTTGCTTTGTCGCTTTCCTGCGTTGCCCAGGCGTCGTCGAGGACAATGGTGTTGAATCCCGCGTCTATCAATCCGTATCTCTCCATGCCTTTGGCTATCTCTACCATCTTGTCGTGGCTGATGGCACGGGCAAACCAGTTCCATGTGAGCCAGCCCATCATGGGGGTGGCCGACTGCAAGTGGCTGCTGACGACCAGCCGGATCTTGGCTTGCTTTTCTTCGCCATCCGCACCCACGAGATTTACCGTGTAGGTGTATTCGCCCTCTGCTTTTGGGGCAACGCCTGCCACATACTTGTATTTGTTGCCCGTCTCGATACGGTCTTCTTTGAGCGAAAGCGTTGATATTGAGCCAAAATCTACACTCGACACGGTCTCGCCTTCGTGGGTAGTCAACTTGTGGAGATATTGAGCTCCGGGCAGCGCATACATAAGGGACGCGCAGGGCATGGAGGCTGCTGCAGGGTCGATGATCTCCCATGCAGAATTGGTGTCGCTTGCAGTCCAAAGGTTGAGCATGCTGCCGTCCTCTATGCCGCCTGTGAAATTCCATGCTGGCGAAGATGTGCTCGGGTCTGCTACTGAGCCCGGAACGATGGCTATCGTTTCATCCGAAAGGCAAAGTAGTTGCCAAGTATTGGCTTCGTCTGCATGGGCAGTATATCTTACATGGCTGTTGGTGGTAGTTTTTGCATTACCGCCATTCTGTGCTATCGTATAGTAGATGTAGCAGTTGGCTGTTTGGTCGTAAATGTAGTACTGGCCATACGTTTTCTCGATAAATATAAATTTGTCGGCTTTGCTTCGATGGGTAGTATGCGACAGGTTCTCCTCCGTTTTCTTGACAAAAGCGGCAGGCGTGTATAAAATATAAGGATATTGCCTTTCGGCGTCCACGCTTATGGTGGGTGTGAAAAGCTGGATGAATTTTACGTCTATTTGGTAGTTGGTGTTGTCCACGGTAACTTTGGCCACATAGCCGCCACCCACTTTTACCTTCACGTTTGCAGTCTCAAGTTTCGCCGACTTGATGTGCGCATCGCCTTGGGCGTTCAGACCACGAAATTCCTGACCGTTGATGATGACAACGGCTTCGCTGGGCATACCGTCGCTAAAGAGGGTGTAGTCATGTTCGGCATCTGCTTCGTCTATTCTCTCCTCCCAACTGCTTGCCATCGGGCGAAAGTGATAATGGGTTTTGGCAGAGGAGGACGTTTGGGTTGCGACATTCCCAGCATTGGTATTCAAAGCTAATGCCAGTATGTATGCCACAAATAGTTTTTTTCTCATTTTGCTTTTGCTATTTTATTCTGTTTGGCCGCGAAGTGTCCTTGAATTTTTTGGCAGCAATACCTATCAACGACCTTTGGGAGGGCAAAGGTAAGTAAAAGCGTTGGGATTCTTTCTTTTCTGCGGAAAAACATGCTTGTAGGTTGCCCAAAAAATGAAGTTAACTTCATAGGCCTACGAAGTTATATTCATAGGCCTACGAAGTTAACTTCATTTTTTACCCCACTTTTGAGGCCAGTTCGCATGGGATGGGCAGGTAGGCAGTTGGGCGTAGGAAACGCGGCTGTTCTTATGGGACTCTCCATCCCGAAGCCATCCCGAGACCATCCCGAAGGATTGCCGGTTGGGTTTCGGGCCTCGCCAAAGAGAGCAGGCGGGGCTTTCCCCTCTGTCTGACCCCTTTCTTTGCCCATCCTGCCCTTTCTTTTCGTCTTTCCAGCTTTATATATAAATAAGGAGAAAATTACCCATATAATATTAAGGAGAAAAGATTTCCCAATGGTGGCGGGCTCCGACCGATCGTACCTTCGTTCCTTTGGTTTGTCCCACAACCCAGCAGTATTTCCTCTTCGCGTTCCCCGTTTTTCCTCTCCAACGCATCATTTTCCTACCCCGTCAACCTGCTTTTCCTCCCTTGCATCCCTGTTTTTCTTCTTTTCACCCCTTATTCTCCTCAGATCGGCCCTCATCGCAAGCGAATCGCAACCTCCCGCTTTTCCTCCGTTTCCCTCCTTTTTCCCTTGAATGCCCTATGTTTGTCTTGTTTTTGTCAAATAACGCGAAAAACTACCAACTTTCGCAAACTTTTCTTTCGAAACATTTGGAGGGTATT
>ULUV01006557.1_pt1 | contig 32407 bp, 31 predicted proteins | sample 1958921 | NCBI WGS metagenome assembly ULUV01 (sample SAMEA4835772, study PRJEB28245) | human gut metagenome | biome: gut microbiome; material: fecal sample | place: Denmark | collected 2008
GAGGAATCGCAAAATAAATCTGCATGTCAAAGGTACGAAATTTTGCTGAAATAGCACCAAATATCGGATTCTCGGAGTTCGATTTTTATGACCTCTATAGATCAACGTTTGAAAAGAGTGAATTGGGCAGGATGAAGAAGCTGCTTCCGCTCCATGAGATGGCAGAGAGCTTCGGGCTTGTCAGCAAGAGCATGAGACCGAAATTGGGGCGCAAGTCGTACTTCACACATGAGGGGAAAGTTGCATTGATGTTCCTGAAGATGTACACGGGTCTGAGTTGTCCGAAGTTGATGGAGCAGTTGAACGGCAACATCCACTACCAGATGTTCTGCGACGTGATAATAGATCCGGCTCATCCGCTGACAAACTACAAACTATTGGATGACATAATGCTGGAGCTTGCCGGAAAACTGAAGATACAGCAGTTGCAGGACATCCTGGCGGAACAGTGGAAGCCATACATGCAGAACCTGGATACGATGTACACGGATGCGACCTGCTATGAGAGCGAGATGAGGTATCCGATGGACCCGAAGCTGTTGTGGGAAGGGATAGAGAAGAGTTACGAGACGATGTGCGAGTTGAGCAGGAGGTTGGGAATCCATCGTCCGAGAACAAAGTTCATTGACGTTCAGAAGGCGAACCTGACATACAGGAAGCAACGCAAGCATAGCAAGAGCCAGACAAGGAAGATGACCCGCAGGCTGCTGGAACTATTGGGCAAGATATTGAAAGAGATCCGCAAGATGGAACGTGCCTATGAGAACGCACAGAGTCTGCTGACATCCAGGGAGAAAAGTGATTTGGAAATCATCACGAAGATGTACCGCCAGCAAAAGAACCACTTCCAGAGCAAGGACTGCAGAGAGAGTATTCCGAACAGGATAGTGAGCATCAGCAAGCCGTATGTGAGACCGATAGTGAGGGGCAAGGAAGTAAAGAGCGTGGAGTTCGGAGCGAAGGTGAACAACATACTGGTAGACGGAATCTCATTCATCGAGAAACTGTCCTTCAATGCCTTCAATGAGGGTACAAGGCTGATACATTGCCTGAAGATGCATAAGAGGTTGTTCGGAGTTGAAGCAAAGAAAGTGGGAGGAGACACCGGTTATGCCGGAACCGAAAACAGGGACTACTGCAAGGAGAACGGGATACAGACCTCGTTCGTGAAGCGAGGACGGCCGTTCAGCGAGGAGAAGAAGGAGAAAGACCTTGTCAGAAAGGAGCTTGCCAGGGTGAGGGCGACAGCGATGGAGGGCTCGTTCGGAACACAGAAAGAGCACTACGACCTGAGGCGGGTCAAGGCCAGGACGAAGCTGACGGAAATCTTGTACATTTTCTTCGGCATCCACACGGCGAACGTGGTGCAGTTGGCAGACAGGATAGAGCAGAGAGCACAGCTGGCGGCCTCCTGAAACGAAAATATGCACATGGAAAAGTGCTTTCAAGGGGGAACTACGCCTCTGTCATTGAGAATAGACAAAAAATCCGGCCGAAACGACCGGAATGAGATATAAAAACGTAAATTTGGTGACCCGAACGTAGAAATGGATGGGATCAGTCGGCTGCTTCGGTCAAAAAGAAAACATTAAACGACAATCCCTAAAATAAAAGAGCGCCTGATAAAAGGAAAAGAACAAATACTCGACTACGCAAAACAGACAGGAGCTTCAGATTTTCATGGAGCTGTTCCTGATTTTAGTGGAACGCTATCAGAGCCTGATTTCTTGGCGGCTCTTCAATTGATGATAAAGCATAAAACGGGAATAGATGTTGCTGCTACACATAATGGTTTAGGATATAATAACCTTATATATATGTCGTTATTGTTAGCAAAGATGCAAGCAAATGCAGATGAAGGATATTATCGACAAAATGCAAAAGTATTTTCGGTATTGACCATAGAAGAGCCTGAAGCCCATTTGCATTTGTCCCTTCAGTATAAATTCTTGAAATACTTGATAAATGAACAAGTAAATAAGAAGAAAGTTCGTCAGTTGTTTGTTACGACACATTCAACAGAAATAACTTCTGCTGTATCTTTAGATGAACTAATATGCTTGTACAATGACATGACTGGTGAAGTTTCTATAGCATATCCAGGCAAATTGTTTGGAGACAATTCTGATGACAAAGAATCTAAACAATATGTACAACGCTTCTTAGATGCGATAAAGTCAGATATGTTATTTGCTGATAAAGTGTGTTTTGTTGAGGGAAAGGCTGAAGAACTACTCGTTCCAGTATTTGCTGAATATATGGATAAAAGCCTTGAAGATGGTCATGTTGCTGTAATAAGTACAGGTGGTCGTTATTTTACTCATTTTCTGAAGTTGTTTGATACAACTCGTAATCCCTATGCAATCTCTAGAAAAGTGGTCTGCCTTACAGATAGAGATCCTGTATGGAAAGAAGAAGGTAAGGGCTCTTTCGAATATTGTTACCCATTTGAACAAGGGCAAGATGGCTATGAATATAAAGAACACTCTGGCGATTTGATAGAAAAATACAAAGACCATCCAAACATAAAGATATATAGTCAGGGTGAAAAAAAAGGAAAAACTCTGGAATATGATTTGATGTTATATAATTCTACATCGGAAATTCTTTTGGTAAAAGAGTTGGCAAACAAAGATGAGATAAAAGACATTCAAGCAACTGTCTATCCCGATTGTTTGGATAGACTGCGTACCTCCAAAGAAAATAGACGTATTAAAGAAGCCCTGAAAGGTTGTTCATGGTCAGACGAAGACAAAAAGAAAGCATTATTGGCCGCACGTTATCTGAATTCTGTAGGCAAGGGCGAAAATGCATTGGAATTATCCATTGTGTTGAGAGATAACTTATCTCAACAAGGAGGAAAACGCCAGGAATTCATAGTACCTAAATATATAGAAGAGGCATTAACATGGCTATTACAGTAATCGAGTCAAACACTCTAATAGATACGGAGCAACATTTTCTTGTTAATGCTGGCCCAGGTGCCGGTAAAACATATTGGTTAGTACAACATATAAAACATGTTTTATCAACTTCAAATCGTCTTGGAAAGATTAAGAAAATAGCTTGTATCACATATACGAATATAGGAGTTGAAACCATACATAATCGCTTACCTGATTGTGCAGGAAGGGTTGATGTTTGCACCATACATAGTTTTCTGTACGATAATATCATAAGACCTTATTTTCATTTCATTGCAGAAGAAGAGGGCTTTGCTATAGACAAACTGAAGGTTATTGATGATACAATTATGACAGGAAGTAATGTGCTTTACCATCTTAAATCTAAAATTAGGCGAGGCGTTTTCATATATAAGAATGATGAAGAATTAAAAGAAGCTTTAAAAAGTGCGCACTGGAAAAATGTGGATAATAAATTAAAGTATCGTCCTTCTTATCCAAAGAAGTGTTCTGGATATACAATACCAAATTCATTTTATGATGAATACAAAAAATACACATGGGAGCGTGGCGTAATGCACTATGATGATGTATTGTATTTTGCATACAAACTGATTGAAAAATATCCATTTATAACTCATGTAGTAAGTGTAAAATATCCATATATATTCATTGACGAGTTCCAAGATTCCACACCTATTCAGGTTGAGTTGCTAAAGAAATTCGCCTCCACTTCATTTTCAGTAATAGGTGTAATTGGAGATAAGGCACAGGCAATATATGGATTTGCCGGTACAGACCCGGAATTGTTTGACAAATTCTCGCTAAAAGGAATGAAAACATATGAAATACAAGGGAACAGAAGGAGTAGTGAAGAGATAATTGCCTTACTGAATAAAATACGCTCCGACTTACAGCAACATTCAGTGAATAATATACATTCAGAAAAGCCTATTTTATATGTTGGCGATGCTATATCATGTTACAATGATTTCAAAACGCAATGTGGTAATACGAACATAACAACATTGTCATACGCAAAAGTTACATCCAATGCATTGAGAAAACAAATTGGACAAATACCACAAAATGAAGATTTATTTAATGTTATACAAGATAATAATTGGGACAGAATTAAAGTACTAAAGAATAGTGTAACAGCCATAGAATATGCTTTGGCAGGCGCTATTAAGGATGCTATTAAATCAATGAAAAATATTGTAGATGATGAGCACAAACAAATAATGCTGATTAGTAGAATGCTTAAAGATTATGGCACCTATAAAAATCAGAGTCTTGAATTCTTTTTGAATTATCTAAAAGACGATTTGAAAATAGATGTAACAGGTCTAAGAAGTGGTACTGCCAAAAATTTTTATTCAAGTAAAACTTATTCAGATTTCGCTTTGTATGTATCATCTCCAGATATACAAAGTTTGAAAGATAAAACTATTCACAAAGCAAAAGGTGATGAGTTTGAAAATGTTCTGGTTGTATTGGGGGACGAATCGAACGTTAATTTTTTAACAGATCCTAAACTTGATAGCACAAATGATGAACATAGAGTATATTATGTTGCAGTCAGTCGTGCCACTAAGAGATTAGCTATCAGTGTTCCAACATTATCTAAAGAGAATGAGAACACATTAGAAACTTTGCCAATAGATATAAAGCGAGTTTAAAACGACCAAAATTGAAACAATTACAAAATAAGTAAAACATGCACAAAGACTCATTCGATTTTGTCTACAACGCCGAAGGCGATTATTATGATTTAGTTGTAGACACATTACTGTCCGGTAAAAGTTACGGAGGCTTACGATACTGCTAGAAAAGGCTATCATTGACAGGAAGGAGAAGGCAGGGCTGTATCAGAAGGCTTGGCTCCGCGTTATGATGCGAATTTCTGGTTTTGTGCGGGTAATGCATTAGTGTGGTGTGATTGTTTGCCATGAGAATGGGAATGCTTCGGATGTGAGGCGGGTGTGAGGTCATGGAATTGACAAGGATATTGGAGTTATAGCATTGACATTGACAAAATGAAGAGGGCGCTATATGCGTGGGTGATGTCTGGCCTTCCTGCGAAGATGCTCGTTGATCTCCGATTCGCACATCTACGCAGAAATTGAAGGGATTGGCCGCTGCTTCGTTCAGGTTAAAAACATTAAATGACAATCTCTATATTTGTTCTCGTCAGACAAATGGACTAAGTTTCCATTCGCTCGTATTGTTTCGCATAAAAAATCAAAGTATATTTGTTAGTTGGTGGGTTTGTTTTATGTTAAATTGATTATGTCATGAGGCACCTGATAATAAAGAATGTCGGACCAATAAAAAATGTGGACATTGAGTTGAAAAGATTCAATATCCTGATTGGTGCGCAGAGCAGTGGTAAGAGTACGATTGCGAAGATTCTAAGCACATGCAGTTGGGTGGAGAAAGAAATTGCAACGACACAAAATCCAAACGCTGTACAAGATGCAGCATCCTTTAGATCGCTCGTTGAGAACTTTCACAAGATGGTCGGATATTTCAATGACGCCTCCGAAATCTACTATGAAACTGATGCAATCAAGATTCATTATCTGCCGACAAACTTGGACGTGAACCTCAAGGACGATGTGATCTACAAGAGGAAAAAAGTCTGCTATATTCCCTCTGAACGTAATATTGTCACATTGCCGGAATTACAAGGTTATGAGTTCAAGGCGACAAATCTTCGTAGCTTTCTATTCGACTGGCTTGCTGCGAGAGAGTATTATGGCCCCGCAAATAAAACGGAAAACATTCTTGATCTGGGTGTAAGATACTTTTTCAATGCTAATGAACCTTTTGAAAAAGATAGGATTGAGCACAGCAATGGCGTGACTTATGGCATATCGTTGCCAAATGCAAGCAGTGGGTTGCAATCGGTTGTCCCTCTGTTCATTATGCTGCAGTACTATTCCGGACAGTATTTTAGGGATTACGATGAAAAGGTCTCTTTTGTAAGCAAGGCAAAAGAAAGAAATCTTATGCTTTCACTTGTGGAAAAGTACATAGTATCGCGTATGCCTTCTGGGGATGAGACTGATGCTCAGGTTCTTATAAACAAATGCTTCAAGGAAGCGAATGATGGAAACAAAGAGTATGCTGGGTGGATTCATGAAATTTCCAAAATATTTGAGTCTTTGACTGTCCCTCAGAATACAGATTTTATAGTTGAGGAGCCGGAGCAGAATCTCTTTCCGTCAACTCAGAAATCATTGGTTGAAAATTTGGTGAGTACGTGTAATGAAAACGGACATGAGCATGGCTTTACTTTAACAACACACAGTCCGTATGTGTTGTCCGCATTGAATAATCTTATCTATGCGTATCAGGTGGGACAAAAGAATGACGTGAGCGATATTGTTCAGAAACAATGTTGGATTGCACCTTCTGATGTTTGCGCATGGATTGTGATGGACAACGGAACTGTCGAAGACATAATTGATCCCGAACTGAGGCATATCATGGCGGAAAAGATTGATTCTGCATCAACTTGTATAAATGAGACTTTTGAGTCATTGATGAAGATGGATTTGTATGGAGCGACCGAGTAAAAAACTGCAAAAGTCTGACAAGCATGGCGATATTGTTGACAAAGTCATAAATGACAGCGCTGATTTTCCATTCTATCAGCATTATCATGATCCGGGCTATGTGCAATTCCATGATAAGAGGCTACGTGTTGCATTGAAAGATAAAAGGTCTGCAAGCATTTATAATCTGCAGAACGACTTGAACAAGGAATTGGTCTGTTATCGTGTCGATGAAGGGGTTATATGTGGCAAGGATTTCAATAAATGTGATTATGCTCTCTACACAGAGGATGATCTTCTCATTCTTGTCGAATTGAAAGGTGTAGATTATGAAAAAGCAATCGAGCAGATATCGGAGACAATAAATTTATTGTTGAAGACTCCGGACGTGTCTGTCCACAAGGTATGTTCCCGTGTGGTTCTGAGTAAAGCAAGAGTTCCTGACATCTTGCTGACAAAGGAGAAAAAACTGATGTCACTGATATCGAAGAACTATAACGGCAATCATTCAAAATGCTCCAGGCAGATGGATGAGCTTTTGTCAAAAGTATGACTTGGGCTTTGACTCGATAGGGTGGATGATTCATGAAGAAGAGGTATTATCATCTGCACGAGGAATACCTTGTGGAGTTAAAAAAGTGGAATTATGATGGAAATTGACAATAAGTTCATCTCGAAGTTGCTGTCCGAGGCTGCGGAAAATCCACGGCTTCGTCAGAGCTATGATCTGCGCACGTCATCCGACGACAACAGCCAGCGAATGCTCAATGCTCTTTTCCCTGGTACTGTGTTTCCTATCCACCGGCATCCGAACAGCACCGAGATTGTCCTGCTGCTTCATGGAAAATTGGTCGAGGTCCTTTACGAGGAAGAGCGACCTGGAGACGGCATTGAACAGAAGCAGGATATGGCAATTGGGCGTCGTCTCCATGAAACGGCACGTATTGTCCTGGACCCGTCCTCCGGCAATTACGGCTGCGTCGTTCCGGCCGGCACCTGGCACACGGTCGAAGTCCTGGAGCCGTCCGTCATCTATGAAGCCAAGGACGGAAAGTACGGCGAAGACGGGAGCGAAGTGGTGTGAGTTTTGGGGTTGTGGAGATGTGTGATTGCAAGTGTAAATGTCGGAAACGTTGTCGGAAACCCAACGCACTGTCGAACGAGACTTCTCCATACTGCGGAAGGTAGGAATTATTAGACATGAAGCAGGCCTTTGGGTTGTGCTTGAAAACTCCAAATAGTTCGTATTAAAAATGACAGACAATTTATTTTTCAGGCTGATACAAAACGCGGTAGGCACGGCTGACGGGTTCGGGACGGTGGTGCCGTCGGCGGAGGCGTGGTCGGCGATGTATAGGGAGGCGCAGAAGCAGACGTTGCTCGGGGTGTGCTTTGCAGGGGTGCAGAGGGTATGCGGTGCCTATCCGGAGCAGGCTGTGAACCTGCCGGCAGCACTGAAAATGAGATGGTTGGGAGCAGCGGCCAATATACAGAAGCGTAATGAGGTGATGAACCGGCATTGCGTCGAGCTGCAGGAGATGTTCGACCGCGATGGAATGCGCCTGACTACGTTCAAGGGGCAGAGCGTGGCGGCTCTTTATGATGAAGAGTTGCGTGGTCTGCGACAGGCGGGGGACATTGACGTATATGTGGAATGCGGACGGGAGAAGACATTGGAATACCTGAGGGAGAAGGACATTGACAATGGCGGCTGGGATTACGTGCATGCGCATCCGAAGGTTTTCAATGATGCTGAGGTGGAGCTGCACTATAGGCTGAGCATTTCTCATAATCTTTTCAAGAACAGGGAGATACAGGAGTTCTGGGGGAGTCATGTGGCGGATTTTTTTGCAGGGAAGGCTGAACTGCCTTGTGGGGAAATCGTCTGCCCATCCGACTACATCCATCTGTTTTACCTGCTGCATCATGCGTTCAGGCACCTCATTTCCGGCGGAATCGGTCTGCGTCAGATGATGGACATCTATTTTGCGGTTCTGCGTCGCGATGCCGGGATGGATGCCAGGCTTATGAAGGATGTCAAGAACATGGGCATGACCTGTTTCGCTTCCGCGACAATGTGGGTGCTCCGGACTGTGTTCGCATTGCCTGAGATTCCGTCACTCTGGAATGCTGATGAGGCGGAAGGACAATTTCTGCTTAGCGAGATAATGGTGGGAGGGAACTTCGGGCATGGTGATACCAGGTTCCGCCACCCGACTTCCCGTGCCGGAAAGCTTGTCGAAATCGCCAGGCGCAATATCCACTTGTTGAGCCATTACGAAAGCGATGCGCTCGCCGCCCCGTTCTACTACATCTGGCACTTCTTCTGGAAACGGATACAGATTTGCAGGATGTGGTTCAGACGTCGTGTCTGATTGACATTGTCACGGGTGCGGATCCTGGGTTTCTGCCCCCGTCGTTGGAACCACGTGTGCAGATCTGGCCCGTTTGCCCCCGTCGTGCCTGATTTATATTGTCGCGTGTGCGGATTCGGCCTATTTGCCCCCGTCAGGTGGCGCTCGAGCCGGAAATAATCAGCCAGACAAGGTCAGCCGAAAAAGATAGCCGATGATCATCTTTCCGGCAGGTCGTTAAGGAAGATGGTGCGCCAGGCGTCGGACGGCATTCGCCAGTCACCTCTTGGAGAGAGGGAGACGGAGCCGACTTTCGGGCAGTCAGGGAGGCAGGAACGCTTGAACTGCTGGGCGAAGAAACGCCTGATGAATGTGTTCAGCCACTTGAGAATGGTGGCTTCGTCATATACGCCCTCGAAAGCCTTGCGTGCCAGGAAGTAAACCTTCGATGGTCTCGCGCCGAAACGGAAAATGTGGTAGAGGAAGAAGTCGTGCAGCTCGTATGGGCCCACAAGGTCTTCCGTTTTCTGGGTGATGTTTCCCTCGCTGTCCGCCGGCTTCAGTTCCGGACTTACCGGCGTGTCAATGATATCCATAAGTATCTCTCGCACAGAGCGTTTGCGGTCTGCCACGTCACTCTCGAAATGGTTCTCGGCGGCCCAGCCCACCAGATATCGCACAAGCGTCTTCGGAATGCTGGCGTTCACCGCGTACATGGACATGTGGTCGCCATTGTACGTCGCCCAGCCTAGCGCAAGCTCAGAAAGATCACCGGTACCCACCACGATACCGTTTTCCTTGTTGGCCACATCCATAAGAATCTGCGTCCTTTCGCGTGCCTGCGAATTTTCATAGGTAACATCTTGAACCTCAGGGTTCTGGCCAATGTCGGAGAAGTGTTGCGCCACAGCCTTCCCGATAGGAATCTCCAGAGACGTCACGCCCAACGCCGCCATCAGGTCGGAAGCATTCGAATGCGTCCTCGTCGTCGTGCCTAGTCCAGGCATCGTGATACCTATAATCCGTTTCCTGTCCCAGCCGAGCTTGTCGAAAGCCAGGACCGTCACTATCAATGCCAATGTGCTGTCCAGTCCGCCGGAAATGCCGATTACGGCAGTCTGCGAATGGATATGAGCGAGCCTTGTCGCGAGGCCAATTACTTGGATATCAGTGATTTCGCGACACCTCTCGTCACGCTCAGCCGCATTGCCCGGAACGAAAGGATGCGGGTCTATATACCTCCTCAGACAATTTTCGAAATCAGTCGCAGCGCCATCACCAGATGCCACAGCGAAATACCTCCGCGCATCCAGCCCGTCACCCGTGCCGTCAGGTGCCACAGAATGGAACGTGCTCTCTTTCTGACGCAGCACGGAAAGCTTGTCAATGTCAATGTCAGCGCATATCATCCCTGACTCAAGCGAAAACCTCTTGTTCTCCGCCATCAGGCTTCCGTTCTCATAAATCAGAGAAGAACCGGCATAAACCACATCCTGAGTAGATTCACCATAGCCGCATGAACTATAGACGTAAGCCGAAATCGTCCTCGCAGACTGCTGACTGATAAGCTGTTTGCGGTATTGGTGCTTCATCAGGACCTCATTGCTCGCAGAAAGATTCACGATAATCTGAGCTCCTGCGAGAGCATGATGGGAAGACGGCGGAATCGGTGTCCAAAGGTCCTCGCAGATCTCTATGGCAAAAGTCGCGCGGCCGACATTGAACAGCATATTCGGATAGACATTCACCTTGTGTCCGGCGTAGCTGATTTCTGCACCGGCGGCAGGCGAACTGCAGTCCTTGGCATTGTCCTCAATCCGTCCGTAAGCGCTCAGGGTATCAGAAAGAAAATCGCAACCGCTTGAGAACCAGCGCGATTCGTAGAATTCGTTATAGGTAGGAAGGTAAATTTTCGGTACAATGCCCTTCAGCGACCCGTTCTGGATGACCGCTGCGCAGTTGTAAAGCGAGCCCCGCACTCTTACCGGCACGCCCACGACCAGTGTCAATGACTTGCCGCGTGAGAATGTTTTCAGCCTTTTTACGCCTTCCTCAGCCCTGCTGACCAGCAGTTCCTGGGCAAACAAATCACCACAACTGTATCCCGTGACGGAAAGCTCCGGAAAAGCTAAGATGGAAACTTGCTCATTCTCAGCGATTTCCGCCATCCTGCAGATTTCTTCCACATTGGCATCCACATCTGCCACTTTCACTCTCGGCGTCGCCGCAGCCACTCTGATAAAACCGAATTCCATATCTTTCTGTTAAAAAAGTGACACTGCCGGGATGGGCAATGTCACCGTAAATTAAAGTGATTCAATGATTTTGGAGAAGATATATGTCATCTTGTCCGCTGCAGCGTCCGCAGCCTTCACGACATCATCTCCATCGTTCTTGTAGTCAGCCGCAAACTCCTTCTGTGCGGCATTGGTGATAACCGACATTCCGAAAACAGGAATCTCGGAGTGTCTTGCCACGATTACCTCAGGCACAGTGCTCATGCCGACAGCATCAGCCCCGATGGTCCTGAAGAAATGCCACTCGGCAGGTGTCTCATAAGAAGGTCCTGTACCTGCGATGTAAACGCCCTCACGAAGAGGAATGCCCGCCTCGGCAGCAATCTCCTTGGCCTTGGCAATGAGCTTCTTGTCATAAGGATGCGTCATGTCCGGGAACCGCGGACCGAATTCGTCGAGATTCGGGCCAATGAGAGGGTTCGGCAGTAGGTTGATGTGGTCCTTGATGATCATGAGGTCACCGACCTTGTAGTCGAAATTTATACCGCCGGCAGCATTGGATACGAACAAGTAGCTGATGCCCAGCACTTTCATCGCGCGTATAGGCAATGTTACCATATCCATCGGATAACCTTCATAATAGTGGATGCGTCCCTGCATCGCTATCACGAATTTGCCTCCCAGCTCACCTGCGATATAATTTCCCTTATGCCCGATGGCAGTGGAAACAGGAAATCCTGGGATGTCCTTGTAATGAATTACTATAGGGTTCTCGATCTTCTCTGCAAGCTTTCCCAATCCGCTTCCAAGTACGATTCCGGCTACCGGAACACGTCCGTCGAGCCGCTCCTTGATATAGTCAGCGGCCTTGAAAATTTTTTCTGATCTTGGGTCCATAACTATGTGATTTAGAGTATTTTGATTAGTTGTTCCTTCGCACCTGCAATGATGCCTGCCTCGTCCTTCACCTTGCGGTTCTTCATCACGAATCTGCCGCCTGCAATGACGTGGTCGATACAGTCGCTGTGCGCTGAATAAATGAAATTCGACAAGAATGATCCCGGAGAAATGAAGAAGGTATTATCGGTATTGACAATCAGAATATCCGCCAATCTGCCTTCCTCGATCCTGCCGGTGTTCAGCCCCAATGCCTTTGCTCCGTTTTCCGTCGCGAGCGGGAGAAGTTCCTCCAGAGGCAATGATTTAGGGTCGTTCCTCCAGGCTTTCTGGAACAATGCAGAGGTCTTCATGGCCTCGAGCATATCCAGATTGTTCGATGAGGCGCAACCGTCAGTGCCTATGCAGACATTTGCCCCGGCATCACGCAACTCATTGTACCTGAACATATAACCTGACGCGAGCTTGGTGTTCGAGTTGATGTTGTGGACACAGTTCACTCTGCGTTTTCCGAGAATCTCCACGTCATTATCACTCAGCCAGAGGGTGTGTGCGGCAAGAACGTCCGGTCCCAGAACTCCGAGTCTGTCCAGATATTCGACAGGGGAGAGTCCGCCGTGCTGCTCCTTGCAGTCTGCGATTTCCTTTGCGGTCTCGCTTACGTGTATGTGAATCTTCAGACCGTGCTTCCTCGCGAATTCGGTGGCCCAGAGAATCAGTTCCTCGCTTGTGGAGTAGATGGCGTGGATGCCGATCTCGAATATGCCGCCGTCATCAAGCCCGAGTGACTCCTCATAGGTCCTGATGCATTGTTCCTTCTGCCTCTCGCATTCCTCATGGTTCCCGTGGTCGAGGGTGACGTATGAAACCACTGGGCGGATACCCATCTCGACAGCGGCCTTGCGTGCGTAAGGGGAGAACCAGTATTGGTCATTGAAGGTGGTGGTTCCTGTCTTTATCATCTCCAGGCAGGCCACTTTCGTGCCCCAGTAAACGTATTCAGCATCGATTTTGGACTCTGTCTCCCAGATTTTCGCAAGCCATTCCGTAAGAGGAACGTCTTCTTCAATGCCTCTCATCAATGTCATGGCAGCGTGGGTGTGCATGTTAATGAATCCCGGCACCGCTGTCCTGCCTTCGCAGTCCATCACTTCCACGCCTGATGCTGTCATCACTTCTTCTTCGGAAGAGATGCCGACGGGAGTTATCCTGCGGATGGTCGTCCCTTCAATATATATATTGGAAAGGACTCCGTTGACTACTATATTCTTAAGTAATATCGAACTCATCTGTTCTGCAAATTTGTTTCTAAAAAACGACGAATCTTGTCGTCAAAGTTCAAATATAAGGATTTTTTTTCGTAACTTTGAATCCCGTTATGAAATACGGGTTCGACAACGATAAATATTTAAAAATTCAATCCGAACACATCAGACAGCGGATTTCGCAGTTCGGAGACAAACTTTACCTCGAATTCGGAGGTAAACTTTTCGATGACAATCATGCAAGCAGGGTTCTGCCGGGTTTCCGGCCGGATTCCAAGATGCGTATGCTCAGGCAGTTGGCCGACAGCACGGAAATCATCATTGTCATAAGCGCATTGGACATTGAGCGGAACAAGGTCCGCAATGACCTGGGCATCACGTATGACGTGGATGTGCTGCGGCTTCATGATGAGTTCGAGCGGCATGGCTTCCTGGTCAGCGCCGTGGTCATCACTCACTACAATGGCCAGTCCAGCGCGGACAACTACCGCATCAAGCTGGAGAGGCGCGGTATCAAGACCTATTACCACCACACCATCGAGGGCTATCCGAACAATGTGGCCCTGATCGACTCTGAGGACGGTTTCGGAAGGAATGACTATGTTCCTACCACCAGGCCTCTCGTGGCGGTTACGGCTCCGGGACCGGGCAGCGGAAAGATGGCTGTGTGCCTGTCCCAGCTCTATCAGGAGCACAAAAGGGGCATCAAGGCCGGCTATGCGAAGTTCGAGTCGTTCCCTATCTGGAATCTGCCGCTCAAGCATCCGCTGAACTTGGCGTACGAGGCTGCAACGGCTGATCTCAATGATATGAACATGATCGACCCGTACCATCTTGAGGCCTATGGCAAGATGGCGGTCAATTATAATCGCGACATCGAGATTTTCCCTGTGCTCAATGCCATTTTCGAGAGCATCTACGGCGAGAATCCGTACAAGTCGCCTACCGATATGGGTGTCAATATGATAGGCTACTGCATGTGCGACGAGGCGATCTGCTGCAATGCCGCGAAGCAGGAAATCGTGCGCAGGTACTATGATGCGTTGTGCAGGATGGCGGACGGCGCTGTCAATGATGCTGAAATCAATAAGATAGGCTCTCTGATGAAGCAGGCCAAGATAGACACTTCGTTCCGCAAGACGACTGTGGCGGCCAAGGAGAGGAAGGAGGAGAGCGGTGGCCTGGCTGCTGCTGCCATCGAGCTTGCCGACGGCACTATCATCACTGCCGGGTGCAGCCCGCTGCTGGGTTCAAGTGCCGCATTGATATTGAACGCTATCAAGCATCTGGCCGGCATTGAACATAATATAAAGCTTCTGCCGCGTGATATGATCGAGCCGATCCAGAAGACGAAGGTTACTTATCTTCACGGACATAATCCGAGGCTGCATACCGATGAGGTGCTGGTGGCGCTTTCGCTGCTGAGCATTACGGATGACAAGTGCCGCAGGGCATTGGCCCAGCTTCCTGAACTTGCCGGCTGTCAGGTGCATTCGACGGTGATGCTTTCGGAGGTGGACCGCAGGGTGTTCAAGCGTCTGGGTGTCGTATTCACCTGCGACCCTATAAAAGAATAGGTGCTGATGGGGCCGGAGCATCCGGACCGCAGCATATTAGACACGCTATATAACAAGGAAGGCGACCTCAATCGGGCCGCCTTCTTCGTATTATGCTACGGGGTTATATTAGAACATGTCAGAATCCTCTGCCTTTTCATTGACAGAAACCTCTGGCGCAGCCTTTACTTCGGCGGCTCCTTCCGGCGCATCCTTCAGACATTTGGCTCTGATATAGGAAATGACATCCTCAAGTCCTTCAGCGAACTTGTCGAAATCTTCCTTGTACAGGAAAATCTTGTGCTTGTCATAACTGAACTTGCCGTCCTGTTCAACCCTGCGTTTGCTTTCAGTAATAGTGAGGTAGAAGTCGTTATTGCCTTTTGTCGATTTGACATCGAAGAAATAAGTCCTTTTGCCTGCTCTTACCGGCTTTGAATAGATTTCATCGCCGGAGCGATCGTGGGAGTAGCCTCCCTCATAATCATCGTTGTACATATCTCCCTTGCTAAATTTAATTATTTACCAAATATAAGGATAATTCTGAAAAATGGTAGTATCTTTGAGAAAATTTTGTGAAAAAGATACTGATTCGATTATGTTAGGTAGAAGAATTTTGAGGATAAAGGCTTTCAAGGTGCTGTATGGCTATGCATCTGTGGGCAAGATGACATTGGATGATGCGATGAAGGAACTGGAGTTGTCCTGCGAGGCGACACGTGACCTGTATCTGTTTATGCTGTCGATAGTTATGCCATTGACGGATGAGGCGAAGCATCGCATTGACCTTGCTAAGAACAAGTTCAATCCTACGGAGGAGGACCTGAATCCGAATACCAAGTTCGCTGACAATCAGGTGGCTGAAATCCTCAGGAACGATCCTGACTTCAAGAAGATGCTTGAGCGCAAGAACCTCTCATGGTCGCAGTATGACCTTCTCATTGGTTCTGTTCTGGACTCGCTCAAGGGCAAGAAGTATTTCCAGAACTATATGTCCGAGCCGTCCAGTTCGCTCAAGGAGGACTGCCGCCTTTTCATAAAGATATTTGAGAAGGAGTTTGTGGACAATCCGCAGCTCGCGGCTATTCTTGAGGATATTTCACTTTACTGGATAGATGATCTCGCTTATTCATTGACCTTCTGCTGCAGGACGATGGAGGATCTGGCCGCAGGCAAGGCTTGGCGTCTGCCGGATCTGTATATGAGCGACATTCTCAAGAAGAAGAATCCTGAAGCTGATGTGCAGAGCGACAAGGTGTTCGTTACCAGGCTGTTGAAGAACGCCTTTACCGGATACGAGGGCTATTACAGTCTCATCACGTCGTCAGTGAAAGGCTGGGAGGCGGACAGGTTGAACTCCATAGATATATCTATTGTGGCGCTCGGTCTGGCCGAGGCGGAGAGTTTCCCTGAGATTCCTCTGAAAGTGACTATCAATGAGTATGTTGAAATTTCCAAATACTACAGTTCTCCGAAGAGCTGCTCGTTCGTGAACGGCCTTCTGGACAAGCTTTGCGCGAAACTGGTGGCTGACGGCAAGATAGTCAAGAGCGGAGCCGGACTGGTAGAGTAGGATTGTCGTAAAAGGAAAATCTTTTATTATATTTGTAGAATAAATCTTTATTGAAAATGAATATTCTTACTTTAATTCTTCAGGCACCGGCTGGTCAGCAGCCTGTCGGCGGCGGTTGGTCAATGTGGGTGATGCTGATTCTCATCTTCGTGATCATGTGGTTCTTTATGATTCGTCCGCAGCGCAAGCAGCAGAAGGAATTGGAAAAGTTCCGCAATGCCCTCAAGAAAGGCGACAAGGTCGTGACTATCGGCGGCATCTACGGTGAGGTGGCTGAAATCAAAGACAGGACTGTCATCATCAAGGTGGACGGTGACACCAAACTCAGAGTGGACAAGAATTCTCTTGTAAAGGATTTCTCTGAAACTCAGCAGCAGTAGTTCCATAATCCGGACTTCAGGCTATGCGGAACGTGTTCGGAAAAATAACGGAAAAGTTGAATATCAGCGGGAGGGATGCAAAGCTTTTTATTGTCTCTCTCCTGCTGGCTTATAGTATATGGCTGATTCATTATCTGTCATTGAACTATACCGAAATCGTCCGTGTGCCGGTTCAGGCGCAGTGCGACATCAACGGTCACGCTTTCCAGTCTTCGAACACGTCTGTGGCTATGGCGAGGTGCCGCGCTACGGGATTTGGCCTTATCCAGCTGGAAAGGGCTGAGAATCAGCAGCCTGTGGTCATACGTTTCAATTCGTCGGATATGCACCGGAGCAGTGAGGAGATGTACTACATCACGTCTGACGAGTTGAACAAGTACGCTGCGCAGATTTTCGGCACGGGGACCAAGCTGGAGACCTTCCTGGTCGATACGTTGTCCTTCCGGTTTCCTTTCGAGAACCATAAGCGGGTGCCGGTCCAGCCGGTCTATTCGCTCAGTTTCAAGCCTCAATATATCAATGTCGGAACCCTCTCGGTGTCGCCAGATTCTGTTACGATTTACGGCGAGCCGTTCCATCTTTCCGGCATTGACAGGGTTTATACTGAGTCGCTTACGCTCAATGACCTGGACGCTTCGGCTCACGGAGAGGCGAAACTCGACAAGATCAAGGGCGTGAGGATGTCCGATGCCACGGTGCGTTATCGTCTGAATGTCTCGCGATTTGTGGAGGTCAAGGTGCAGATACCTGTGGACACGAGGAATGTTCCGCGGGGCAAGTCGCTGATTATCTATCCGTCTGTGGCGGAGGTGACGTTCCACTGTGCGTTTCCGATTTCGTCGGCTCCGACTGACGATGTGAAGGTGTATGTGGATTACAATGATTTTACCCAATCGCTTAAGGGCCAATGTCTTCCGCATATGGAATCTGTTCCTGTCGGGGTGTTGGACTATACGGTGAGCCCTGAGGTGTTTGACTGTGTGGAGAGCGGGAAATGAAATCATTGACATTGCTCATAACTGGCGGTATCGGCAGCGGCAAGTCGCTGGTCTCCAGGTATATGGAGGAGCTGGGCGTGCCTGTGTACGACAGTGACAGCAGGACGAAGGCCCTCTATGAAGGGGAGTTGCTTTCCCGGCTTGAGACTGCGTTGGGTGCAAGGCTGAGGACGGAGGACGGGCGGTTCGACAAACGGGCGCTGGCTCGGCTGATTTTCAGTGACAATGTAAATATGTCCAAGATGGAGCGGGTGGTCTATCCTGCTGTGATTGAGGACTTTGAGGCTTGGAAGAACGAAGTGTCGGGGGGAGTGTCGGATGACATTGGCAAGTGTGGCGGAAAAATTGTAGCGATGGAGTCGGCATTGGCATTGACAAAACCTGCTTTCAGCGGGATTTTCGACATTGTCCTTGCTGTGAGGGCGCCGGAGCAGCTGCGGGTGAAGCGTGCTTGCGAGCGTGACGGTGTGGATGAGGCTGCGGTTCGGGAACGGATCAGAAATCAGAGCGTGGATGTGTCTGCGGCTGATTATATTATCGATAATGACGGGACTCCTGAGGAACTCAGGGCGAAGACCGAGGCGGTTTTGCGTGAGATTCAGGTGGTGCTGTCCAAAATGAATGAAATTTAAATTTTTTAGGTTATGAAAACAGATTTGGCAAAAATTCTTTCAGTGTCAGGCCAGCACGGCTTGTTCCTGTATATCGCTCAGGCTCGTAATGGAGCAATTGTAGAGGCGTTGAGCGACAAACGCAGAACTTGTTTCGATATGAAGAGCAGGATCACCACATTGGCTGATATCTCCATCTATACTTCTGAGGGTGAACTGAAATTGAAGGATGTGTTCGAGAAGCTTCACGCTGTGCTTGGCGAGGCTGATGCTCCGTCTTCCAAGAAGGCTACCGCTGAAAAGCTCAAGGAGCTGTTTACCAAGGCTGTACCTGATTATGACGGGGACAGGTTCTATGTTTCTCACATGAAGAAGGTAGTGGACTGGTACAATGAGCTGAAGAATTTCGCTTCTCTCGAGTTCGTGGAGGAAAGCGAGGCGGAAGAAACAGAACAGAAATCTGAGGAATAGAATGTCAGAAAAAAGGTCAATTCAGATAGTTACATTAGGGTGCTCGAAGAACGAAGTGGACTCCGAGCATCTTCTTGCCCAGATCCGTGACGAGTACGAAATCGTGCCGGCAGGGGATGAACGGGATGTGGACTATCTGCTTTTGAATACGTGCGGCTTTATCGGTGATGCCAAGGAGGAGTCTATCCAGGCCATCTTGGCGGCGGTGGAGCGCAAGAATGCCGGAAAGGTCGGAGAGATATTTGTATTCGGCTGTCTTTCACAGCGTTACATTTCTGATATGCCAGCATTGATTCCGGAAGTGGACGGATGGTTCGGTGCGAGGGACATTGATCCGATCGTGAAGGCTCTCGGCGTGAAGGTGCATCCGGAAAGGCGGACGGAGCGTGTGAGGACGGGCAAGAAGCTGCCTTACGCTTATCTGAAGATTTCGGAGGGGTGTGACAGGCGCTGCTCGTATTGCGCGATTCCTTTCATCAGGGGTGCGCATCGTTCTGTGCCTATCGAGGAACTGGTGAAGGAGGCTACGGTGCTTGCTTCTGAGGGCATCAGGGAGCTGGTGTTGATAGCTCAGGACACCACTTATTACGGACTGGACCTGTATCACAGGCGCGCTCTGGGAGAGTTGCTCCAGAGGCTGTCTGAGATTGACGGTATAGAGTGGCTGCGTGTGCATTATTCGTATCCGGCTGATTTTCCGGAAGATGTGCTCGACCAGATGGCTACGAATCCGAAGGTGTGTCGGTATATGGACATTCCTTTGCAGCATGTGGCTGACAAGGTGCTGGACATGATGCATCGCCATGTGGACGGGGCCTGGACTAGGGCTCTCATAAAGAAAATGAGAGAGAAAGTGCCGGGAATCGTGCTGCGTACCACTATGATCGTTGGACATCCGGGTGAGGGTGTAAAGGAGTTCAATGAACTTCTCCAGTTCGTGAAAGAGGCTAAGTTTGAGAGACTTGGAGCGTTCAAGTACTCTGAGGAGGAGGGGACTTTCGATGCCCTGAACTTCAAGGACTCCGTGATGCCGAAAACCAAACAATCACGGCTTGACAGACTGATGGAATTGCAGAATGGTATATCATTTGCTTTCAATTCCAGCCGTGTGGGCTCGCAGGTGAGAGTGATAGTCGATGACTTCAATGATGGGGTGTTCGTATGCCGCAGCGAATTTGAAAGTCCTGAAGTGGACGGTGAGATTATGGTGCGTTACGACAGTTCCGTGATGACTGAGGAACCGCAGGCTTATGTGGGCGGTTTCATGAACGTCAAAATCGTGGAAGCCGGTGATTATGACCTTGTTGCAGAGTTCGTATCTTTGTAAATATTATAGACTATGAAACCGATTGTTTCTGTTGCATTGGCAGCCGTGGCTGCTGTCGTGTTGGCATCCTGTGATCCGCAGGCGTTCAGTTTGAATGTGGAGATGCGTTATCCGTCGAAGTCCGGCATTGACCTTGCCGGCAAGTCCGTGGCGGTCGTTTATCTTGAGGACAATGCGCAGAGCGATTCGGTGTTCTGCAAGTATATGGCGAATGGTTTTGCCTCAGCCCTGGAGAAGGATTATTTCTCCGGAGAGGAGGCGATTCCTATCTACAAGCGTTCCAAAGACGGTTCTGCAACCTACGCTTCGAAGGAGAGTCTGGTGAATATGGTGATGGAGACGGGGGAGGACATCGTGTTCCTTTTCGATTCTCCTGAGTTCGGCGAACTGTCCGTGGGCGATATGCAGGCGGCTTCTGACGGGCTTTCCGCCCAGTATAAGGTCAATGTCCCTGTGGGTATCCGTCTATACGCGTTCGACAGTATGGGAAAGGTGGATACTGTATATACCTGGGCCGGCAGCAAGACGATTTCTGATAATCTGAAAACGGATTTCTATACGGTGCCGGACAATGTCCCGTCTCTTTTCTGGCAGTCCCTTTCCAAGCCTGGCGAGAAGTTCGGCAACTTGTCGGCAAGGATTTTTTCTCCGCAATGGAAAAATGAGCAGCTGACGGTATTGTATTTCGATTATCCGTCCCAGTGGCAGGCTGCATCGTTGGCGGCATATGATTTCAAGTGGAAGGAAGCGATGGAAATCTGGATGTCCCTGACTGACACCAAGAGCATGATGAAGCGTTCCTGCGCGGAGTACAATATTGCTCTCGCTTGTTACATGCTCGGTGACAAGGCATTGGCTCTCAAATGGTTGGACAGGTCTGACGAGGATTATCCCATCTCACTTTCAAAGAATCTGAGGAAACTGATCACAGCATCGCGGTGATTCTGTTTCTCCGGAGAGGTCGTTACAGCATCGCAGAGACGATGGTCGCGATTTTCAGAGAGTCCGTCACAGCATCGCGGTGACGTTCGCGTAATACCTCTTGGTGACGGGGATGCTGGTGGTTTCCGGTGTGTCAATGTCCGCGAACACCAGTCCGTTTTCGTCTTTTTTCAATATCCTGATATGCGCGGGATTCACGAAGTATGAGCGGTGGCACCGTACCAGTGAATTTTTGGCGCAGATGTCCTCGATGCTCTTCATGGAGTTTCGCAGGACATATTTTTTCGTCTTGCCGTCTTCTATATAATGTATGTTCACGTAGTTCTCGTCAGCGCTGATATAGTAGATGGATGAGACATTGACCACCAGTTTCAGCATCTTTCTGGAGTCGTAGAACCGGATTCTGTCGTCCGGGCCTTCTTCGGCTTTTTCTGCCTGCTTCTTCCGCAGGTGGGCGAGCAATGCCAGGTAGATAACCACGTACGGATAGACGGTGGTCAATGCCATTGTCCCGAATGACCAGGCTGCTGCGCTGAAATACGAAATGGCGGTACGTTTCATCAGCCAGATGTACAGGCCCATGAACAGTGACGCGGATACCATGTCCATCAGGCACCAGAAGAGGTAGGCGGTCCTGTTGATTTTTCTCCTGAAAATGTAGAGAATGCTTCTGCTCAGGCCTTCACTTGCGGCGATTATGCATGTCAGCATCGCAAGATGGAACGGATATCCCATTTTCATGTCGCTGAAGTAGCCCTCTGCTCCATATGGTGTGTAGATCATCATGAAGCAGAAGAAAAACGCTGGAATTGCAACAATGTGCACCGTCTGCGGCCAGAATTTCCTGAATATTTCGTTGATGTCGTTCATAACATTATGTTGTGACGAATGCAAAAGTAATCTTTTTTCGTCACTATATATCTGTTTTTGTCACTGAAACGCCTGTTTTGTCACAAATCCTATACCGTTATCACCTTTATTTCCCTGAATAGCCGGCCTTGTTTACTTTTGCAGCGTGTTTAGTAATCCTTAAAAAATAACTTGGCATTATGATGGGTAACAAGATTGTTTCATTCGGTGATTCGGTCATGAAAGGGATTATCACCGGAAAAAATACAGAAGATAAGGGCAGAGGCCGTTATGTGATTTCGGACTCCGGATTCGCGGCTCTCTGTTCCAAGCGGATGGGTGTTGATATAGAGAATTATGGACGTTTCGGCAATACTGTAACAGGCGGCATGAAGGATGTGACCAGGCATACGAGGCAGATCCGGGATTCGCAGTTTGCGTTTCTCGAGTTCGGGGGCAATGACTGCAATTATGACTGGAACGCTATCTCCGAGCGTCCTGACGAGGACCACGTGCCCCAGACTACGCTGTCGATGTTCCGCGAGACGTATGAGAATCTGATTGTGAAGGTAAGGGAACTGGGCTGCATTCCGGTCATGCTTTCGCTTCCGCCCATTGACTCCATAAAGTTCTACTCCTATATCTGTTCGGGTTTCTGCACTGAGAAGCGGAACAATGTCCTGAGGTGGCTCGGCGGTACTGTGAATACGATAGGGAACTGGCACGAGATGTACAACCTGGAGTTGTACCGGATTGCAGCGGCAGAAGGTGTCAGACTCATTGACATAACTACCTGCTTTCTTTCCCGTAGGGATTTTACCGAGTTGTTCTGCGACGACGGTATGCATCCGAACGAGGCAGGGCACCATATCATATCAGACGCCATCTGCGCGTCGTTTGTGTAACTCGTAGATGGCGTAAGTATGAACTTTTTGTATCGATTTGTGTTTCAGGCGATTGTGACGCTCTCGATTCTGAGTTGGAATGTTCCTGACGGGGCATTGACATCCACCACATCGCCGACTTTCTTCCCCATGAGCGCAACGCCGATAGGGGATTTGCAGGATATCTTGCTTTCCTGAAGGTTCATTTCGTGCGGGCTTACCACCGTGTAGGTCATACGTACATTGGTGGCAAGGTTCGTGAACTCAACCTTGCTCAGGAGCGAAATCTGGTCCTTGGGCAATGCCTTGGTGTCGATGATTCTCGAATACTGCAGGATTTTCTGCAGGAAACGGATTCGGCTTATGGCCTTGGCCTGTGCCCTTCTTGCCGCGCGGTATTCGAAGTTCTCACTGAGGTCTCCCTGTGCACGTGCTTCTGACAGGGCATCCTTTATCCGGGGATACTCCACGTCAATGAGGTTGTTCAGTTCTGCCACGATTTCGTCGTAGCGTTCCTTTGACAGATATTCCACGGCTATTCCTTTTTGTTACGTTTGTAATACTATTGTGTTTTGCTCATTTGCGGGCGGATTCCTTGTGCGAAAGAGTGAAGGCCATCGCGCTGTTTTATCCACGTTACCCCTCACCTAAATCCTCTCCCTCGAGGAGAGGACTTACCATCGCCCCACGGGCTCCAAATCGGTGTTCCGCTTTGCGAAACTTGATTATATTGCTATTCCTATCCGTTGAGTTTGGCTGTGGCTTCGAGGTCGAGGGCTTCTGCAAGCACGCTGATAGGGTTCTTCACTGTAAATCCGGTGGACATTTCTATCTGCCATTTGCAGGTCTCGCAGTCGCAGGCCACAAAGTCAGGGGCAACCCGTCCGATCTGGTCGAAGAGCGGCTTTCCGATGGCCTGTGATACTTCATAATTCTCTTTCTTGAAGCCGTATGTTCCTGAAATTCCGCAGCAGTTGCTGTCCAGCATGGTGAATTCCACTCCCGGAATCATCTTGAGCAGCGAGGTGGAGAAGATTCCCCAGCCGAGTTTCTCGAGGTGACAAGGTGTGTGGTATGCAATCCGTGCCTTGTAGTCTTTCTTGAATGCGAGTTTGACTTTGCCTGTGTCAATGAGGCTGTAGATGAACTTGGTGGCAAGAAGCAGGCTGTCTCTTACTCCGGAGTTGTCTATTTTCAGCAGGTCCTTGTACTCGTCGCGCATCGTAAGCACGCAGGTGGATGATGTCGTGAGCACTTTCATGTCCTTGTCCACGGCCTTCTGGAGCACTTTTACATTGTGCTTGGCGTGTTTCGTGGCGCCTTCGGTCAGGCCGTTCACGATCATTGCCACGCCGCAGCATTTCTCCCCGTCCAGCAGGTTCACTCCATATCCGAGCGCATTCATCACTGTCACGAAGTCTTTTCCGAGCTGAGGATAGTTGTAGTTCACGTAGCAGCCGTGGAAATATGCTATCTGGTTCTTGAATGCGGCCTGTTTTCCGGCTGCGTTCTTCTTGAACCAGCTCTCGAATTTCGTACCTGAGTATTTAGGGAATGTCCGTCTGTGGTCAATGCCCAAGACACCGTCAAGTATGGCTTTTACCGGCTTGAGAGGCAGGGTGGCATTGACAATGGGAGCGAACGGGCTGGCCAGTGTTCCCATGAAGTCGGTGCTTGCGAGCATCCTGTCCCTGAGTTTCGGTCCGTGGGTGCTGAATTCTATTCTTGCTTCCTGGATGATGTCGGATATTTTTACTCCTGACGGGCAGGCTACGTCGCAGCGTTTGCAGTTCAGGCAGTATTTCAGCGCCTCGTCGAAGAAGTATTTGTTCTTCAGTCTGAGGCGTTCTCCGTCCGGGCCGGCCTGTTTAGGTCCGGGATATTCGGGTCTTACGGGGGTTACCGGGCAATATACAGTACAGATAGTACATTTGATGCACTGCTCGAAATTGTTTTCATTTGTGATTTTTGCTTCCATATTCTATCTGTCTAATATTGAGTCTGTTACATTGAATGCTGTCATGAGTGCAACGCCTGCTCCGCAACCTTCGTGAAGAGGGTTGAATCCGCCGAGCACTGAGCCTGACGCATAGAGGTTCGTTATGCTCCTGCCTTCTTTCCTGACGTGGAATTTCTCGTCAGTGTCCACGCCGAAGCCGATGTATTCCTGTTTGTGGAAGAAGTTCTTGTCGTACCAGGTGTTTCTGTCTGCATTGAAAATGACGTCTGCGCCGAACACCGGTTCATATACTTTTTCTGAGTCGGAAATAAGTCCGTGTCCGAAATAGCTTCCTGAAGCGAGGATGTAGTTTTCGCCTGTCAGCAGGATGTCGCCCATGTTTGCGGTCCTTACTGCTGACACTTTGTCTCCGTCGAATTCTGCGCCTACTGCTTCGTCGCCTTTCAGGAATGTGCCTCCTGCTGCCTCGAATGCTGTCTTCAATGCCATCTGGTATCTGATTCCTGGTACTGACGGCGGAAGTGTGCCGACGAACAATGTCTTGATTTTCAGATCTTCTGCGATCTTATGTCCTGCCGCATTGTCCTTGAGTCCGAACACGGCCGGAAGTATGACGCAGTCCTCGTCATTGACAAGAGTCTTGATGGCGCCGGTCAGTTTCGTGCGGACTTCTTCCTTGTCCAGCAGTCTTGCGATATTGGTCGCTCTCATTTCGCTCGGATTCTGTCTGAGCCTGCGGATTTCGTCGGTCGTCACGGCTGCGATTCTGCATGCGGTTCCGCGTTTTTCCAATGACTCGGCAATGAAGGATGTGTTGAAGTCCAGGAAGCCTTCCACGTTTATTATCAATGCTTTGCTTCCGATTTTCTCTGTCTTGTCAGTGACTGATGCGATGTCTTCGACTGTCAGCCATGCCGGTTTCAATGCTCCTGATGCTGAAATCACGTATCTGTTCCTGGTGGCGTCGCCTTCTACGGGGATGCCGACTTCTTTCAGGAGTGTTTTTATTTCATTGTCATATGCGGCAATCTTCTCTGCGCCGATTTTGGAGTATGGATGTGCGGCGCCCAGGGACGGGATGGCTTTGAGCGGCTCGTCCACGCGGGTGCCGTCGTCAAGTCTTGACAGGAGTCCGAAACCGCCTGAGAAGAAGTGCATTGCGTTCTGTCCGGCTGCGACTACTGCGCATTTCTGTCCGTTTTTCTGTAGCCTGAGTCCGCATACAAGTCCTGCGAGTCCGCCACCTATTATTATTGTATCGAATTTCATAATGCTGCTGTTTTATTCAAATACAGGTGTTTCAGGGGTTGTGCCGTCTTCAGCCTCGTCACCTATTCCGAGACATTCCGAATATATCCATGATGTGAATTCGGCTTCACGCATGGTTTCGCCCCAGGCTACCGGGAACATTCCTTTCCACCTTTCGTTCATGAACTGCACAAGGTCCTGTTTTGCGCGCTGTGTGCATCCGTGGGCTTTGCCGAGGAGTCCGGCTGCACGGCATGCGCAGAGTTCTCCCTGGCATGTTCCCATTCCGACTCTTGTTCTGCGGCGCAGGTCCACCAGGTTGTGTACGTCGAGATGTTCAATGGCATTGACAACCTCGCTTTCAGGTACTTCCTCGCATTCGCAGACGAGGCTCTTTTCTTCTTCGGTGTCGAATTTCAGTTTGGATGCAAAGCTGCCGATACGTCCGGCTGTGGCTTTCTGTGCTGTCGATGGCTTGGTCCAGATGTTCTTGGCCACTTCCTGTACGTCTCCCTTGCCGGAGCCCGGAAGCGGTGTTTCTCTTGTTTCACATTTCTTGTCAATGTGGAGTTTCTCGCAGACGAGGTCTGTGGCCATTTCTGCCATGAGACGGTATGTCATGAGCTTGCCGCCGGTTATGGTGATGAATCCCTTGATTCCGTCACGTTTTTCGTGGTCGAACAGTACGATGCCTCGGCTGATGTTTCGGCCGCTGGTGTCACCTTCTGCTGCCACGAGCGGTCTTACGCCTGCGTAGGCTCTCAGGATTCTGGTGTCGTTCAGGCATGGTGCGAGCTTTTCGCCTTCTGCCAGAAGCAGTTTCACTTCGTCCGGGGTTACGCGCATGTCGTCGCACTCTTCGTAAGGTACTCTGGTTGAAGTGGTTCCGATGACGCAGACTGTGTCTCCCGGTACCAGGATATCTGCATTGGCCGGCTTCCTGCATCGGTTGAGAACGATGCTGTTCACTCTATGTGCGAAAATCAGGAGCGCGCCTTTGGCCGGGAACATGCTTATCTGTGCTCCTGCCATTTCGGCAATGTGATGGCCCCAGATGCCTGCTGCATTGACGATTATCTGTGCTCTGTATTCTGCTGTCTCGCCGGTTTTGTGGTCGAGGACTTTTACGCCGGTGATTCTGTCCTGTTCGCGCAGAAATTCTGTAACTTCCGTATATACAAGGACTTCCGCTCCGTGGAGTTTGGCGTCAACTACGTTTGAGGAGCATAGTCTGAACGGGTCCACTGATCCGTCCGGCACTCTTACGGCGCCGATGATGTCTGGATTGACCGACGGTTCGAGCCGTATGGCTTCTTTCGGATCTATCACTTCGGCCTTGATTCCGGCTTTGGTGCATGATTCCACGAACTTGGCCTGGTATGCGAGGTCATCTTCCGGTAGTGTGATGAAGAAGCCTGATGTGTCATCTACGCAGTGGTTGGCGATTTTCTTGAGAATCATGTTCTCCTGGATGCATTCGGCTGCGGATTCCTGATCTGTTACGGCGTATCTCGCTCCGCTGTGAAGCAGACCGTGATTTCGTCCTGTGGCGCCGTCAGCGATGTCGTGACGTTCAATCAGCAGGACCTTGAGGCCTCTCAATGAGCAGTCTCGTGCGGTTCCTGCGCCGGTGATGCCGCCACCGATGACGATGACGTCAAATTCGTTTTTCTGTGTTCCGGACATTGCGATATAATAAAAGTTAAAGTGTAAATCTAAGTCTGAAACGGAGGCGTTTTTCGGTTTTGAGGCAGCGGTGTTTCTCTTGCGTTGAAGTTTGTTCCGCTGAAACTGGTTCGCTTCCCTTGCGTTGAAGCTGTTCCGCTGAAGCTGATTCGCTTCTCTTGCGTTGAAGCTTGTTCCGCTGAAACTGGTTCGCTTCTCTTGCGTTGAAGCTGTTTTTTTTCTGCCTTTAAGCCGAGGTGTTCCGCGCTTTCGTTTCAAAATGCAAATATAAGAATTTGTTTTCATTCCGAAACGGATTTTACTTTCAAATTTCGTGCTCCGGTCTCAATTTTGTCTCAGATTTTAGTGCCTGGGGTGGAATTTTGCCAGGAAGGGGTCGTGGGGCTTGGTCACGGGTGCAGATTGCGGGGTTTCGCACCCGTCGTTTGACTCTCGTATGCAAATCCGGCCCTTTTGCCCCCGTCGTTCTTCTCATTGAACTCCACGGGTGCAAATCTCGCCTTTTTGCCTCCGTCGTTTGATTCACGGGTGCAGATCCGGCCTTTCTGCCCCCGTCGCCTTTCATGGATGTTGTCCCGAACTGCGGCAAGGGCCCGCTCAGCTCAGGGTGCTTCGCAATTCGCCGCGGGCTATGCCGCTGTTCGGGTTCCCCATCATAGTGATGGCCGCCCTGTGCACATCATGAAAACAAGTTAAGTTACAGCGCGCCTATGTCTGCAGAGGTCCCGAGATCCACGGGTGCAGATCCGGCTCTTTTGCCCCCGTCGTCTGGATTTCCGGAACTTTTACTGGACAGCAATGTCATCTGCCCCATAAATGCATATCTTTGTAATCTCATTACATCAAATAGGTGGTGATAAAAAGTAGAACGGAGAAATTGATAAGGAAAATAACAGTAAGTTGGATTCAGGTAGAAGATGAAATGAGGAGGAAAAAGAAGATGAAATGAGGAGGAAAAAGAAGATGAAAAGAGGAGGAAAAAGAAGATGAAAAGAGGAGGGGAAAGAAAAAGAAGAGGGGATGAGGATGGAAAAGAAGAGAAAAAGAAGAGGAGAGGAAAAGAAGATGAAATGAAGCATCTCCGTTTTGGACGGAAATGGCTGTTGTATGTTGTTACGGTTTGCTTGGCAGCTGGCTTTGCTATTGCAGGCTTTTATGCGCTCGCAGCTGCTGGCGATATCAGAAAGTTACCATTGCGGAGATTGGTGATGATAGCAATTGTAGGCCTGTATTCTATCAGAGTTATAGTCGGGATTGGTTGGCTGTTGTATGAGTTTACTTGTCTGCAATTCTTCTCGACCTTAGTGCCGGCGTTTCTCGTCTATTGCTATCTTCCCGGATTGAAACGAGATGTTAATAATCAAATGCTTCCTTAAAGAGGAGATAATCGGGCACTTCCCTAAAGAGATAATCGGGCACTTCCTTAAAGAGATAATCTGGCACATCAAGAATAATATGTATTTTCGCATTCATGATAAAGAAATTTCCTATTGTACTTCTCGATTTTACAGGCATATATGATTATGAATCGTTTGCCTCTGGTCACAACATCACCCATGTTGATTGCCGCAACATAAATGGTGTTGACTGCTATTGTGATGAGGAAGGAAGGAGAAAACTGCATAGTCTTCTTGCACCCTATCCCGCTCAAGCTCTACATTTTATAGATTCCGGCGATTACCATTATCTGACAGAATATTGGGTATCAAAACTCCAGGAACCTTTTACACTAATTGTATTCGACCATCATCCGGACATGCAACAACCTCAATGGGATGGTGTTGTCTCATGTGGCGGTTGGGTGACAGATGTGTTAGAGAAGAATCCATTTGTAAGAAACACCATTATCGTAGGTGCTTCAGACGAACTTATATCACAAGTGCCTGTTCATCTAAGAGAAAAGGTGATGTTCTACAGTCAAGCGGAAATCGACCATCACCAGGCATGGCCTTCAAAGGCTGGCAAACTGATACATGAGCCAGTATATATTTCCATAGACAAGGACGTGCTTAGAAAGCAAGACGCCATTACTGATTGGAGCAATGGAGACATGAGCCTCATGCAGATGCAAGCCGTGCTGCGCATTATCTATGCCCACGAAAAAGTAATCGGCGTGGATATAACAGGCGAATGTTCTGCCACGCTCGACTATCTTTCTGAAGTAAAGGATGCGTCGGTAAACAACAGAGCCAATGAGGAACTGATGAAAATGATATTGACGGAATAATGTCGTTTGCAGCCATATTGGAATCGGTAGATAATGTGCTGCTAAGCGCATATGATAGACCGAAAAGACTCGCAAAGATTCTCTAGCTGTTTTTAAAGGATTACTTATATTTGTAATCGGAAAAAATAATAGAGTATGAAGAAAATTGCATTGACAATGTTGCCTGTGGCATTGACACTTACCTTGCTGGCGGGCTGCGCGCCGAATGGCGGAAAATCGGGTGGCGAAATTACTAATCCTGTCATTGACAATATCATGGCGCGGAGAAGTGTGCGTGCGTACAAGGCAGTTCCTGTCGGGCGCGACACTATGAAAGTGATTCTGAAATGCGGAATCAATGCTCCGAACGCGATGAACAGCCAGAATTGGGAAGTCCGCGTCCTGGACAATGCGGATGAGATTGCTGCGGTGACTAAGATTTTTGCGGAGGCGAATCCGGATCAGGCAGCGCGCCCCGGCTTTGTGAATATGTTCCGCAATGCTCCTACAGTCGCTTTCGTGGCACATAAGGCGGACGCTGGTATGTCACAGATTGACTGCGGATTGCTTGGCGAAAACATGATGCTCGCTGCCCAGTCGTTGGGCATTGGCACATGCTGCCTCGGCGGTCCTGTACGGTTCTTGACAGATTCGTGCCCGGATTTCCTGAAGAAACTCGACTTCTCGGAAGGTTACGAACTGCTCTTCGCCATCGCTTTCGGCTATCCTGACGAGTCGCCTGCCGCAAAGCCGAGAGACGAATCCAAAGTCCGTTTCGTAGAGTAAAGCGGGACTAATCCTTTTCGTAAATCGCCTTGTTGTTCTCTGACTCCCAGATCTCGACCTTGTAGCAGTTCTCGGTCTCGTCGCATATCCATTTGGCGATGTTTTCTACAGTAGGGGAGAACGGCAGCACTTCGTTCAGATTCTTATGGTCAATGCGGGACATTATGTTCCGCTTGATTTCCGTGAAGTCCGTCACCATCCCGTCATCGTTCAAAGTCATTGACTTACAATGCACTATCACGATCCAGTTGTGGCCGTGAAGTTCCTCACATTTGCTCCTGTGGTCCGTCGTCACATAATGCGCTCCGGACACCTCGAATCTTTTGCTTACGTAATACATATTTTAATCATTATATCCCTGTCAGTCCTGTGACGGGAAACTTATATAAGAATATCAGTTAAGGAATGACAACGTGGTGATTTCCGATAGGGGAGCGCAGGAAATAGTCGGCGAGACCGGGCGCTTCCACGACAATCTGTGTGCGGCAAAGATTGTCATTGTATTGATTTTCAACGACATTGACATTCTCTAAAAACATTTCGGTGCAGTCCGGAGAAATTTTCAGAATCTTCGCCGGGCCTGCAGGTATGATGCCGTGCACCGCAACTCCTATGCCCGACTCGAAATGCGTGTCATAGCAGTAGCTGCTGACGATGCTCAGCGGTACGGTGCAATGCGCAAAAAGCAGTTTGTCTCCGTCAATGCGTGACAGGTTCGCCTGAAATCCCGGTGTCCCGAATTTTTTGAGCGCAACGCACATTGACAGCAGTGTCGGCACATCGCCTTCGCAAGTCGCCGCAACTCCCTGACTATTAAGTATTGCCAATGCCATGCACCCGGTATTGTTCAATGCCGTAAGCAGGTCGAAGCATCGCAGGGTAACGCCTCCGAGGCCGTATTCATCCACGATTGATTTCATTGCACAATAAATGTCGAGAGCTTTCCCGAAGTCGGCCTCCGTGATTGCTCGCCCGAATTTCGGTTTGTTCAATGCATTGAGTTTCAACCCTTCAAGATGCTTCCTGTCAGGATTCTCCGCGCGACGGACAAGTTCCTTTATGTCAATGTCAATGATTTCCACGCCCAGTCGTTCCTTGGTTGTCTCGTAATCTACATTGCTGGAAATCAACCAGTCAGACGGCTTCCCGACTACGCCGACCTTCATCCCGTCCAGTATCCGTCCCATGTCATATGCCTTGACATGGCATTTGTTCCCGGCTGCGAAACCTTGACGCAGTCTGTCTGCGATAACCTCCGGACTTCCATGTATGATTTCGCCCGGATAATCGTTCCGGTTCAGGAATGACAGTATCTCCATTGACGCTGCCAATGAATTGCTCTTGCCGCTGGTCAGCAGTCTTATCGGCTTATTGTCAGGCACTTGCAGATGCCCGTCGTTGCAGAATACGCTCTTGAAAACGCCCTCTGTCCCGCCGGTCCTGACATAGATGATATTGTCCAATGTCTCCCCATATCCGGTGAAATCTTCGCCCCGAAAGTCAAACTCCTCGCCGAGCCTCTCCTCGATCTCGCGTATGAACCTCTCTTCCGACGGCTTCCCTGCCGCCTCGCTATGCAATCCTGATGTCAATGTGTATAGTGTGAGCATGTCAATATTGTTTTACGGCACAAAAATAAGCAAAAAACACCTTGTGCGAAAGCATCTGTCTTGCATTTACGATTATCCCATCGTTGCCGTTATTTTCGCAA
>ULUV01011002.1_pt1 | contig 32206 bp, 45 predicted proteins | sample 1958921 | NCBI WGS metagenome assembly ULUV01 (sample SAMEA4835772, study PRJEB28245) | human gut metagenome | biome: gut microbiome; material: fecal sample | place: Denmark | collected 2008
TTCTGATTTCCGGCATGTCATGGCGTGCCATGGTGTATCACGCGCGCGCATGAGAATGACACTCCCAAAACCCAATGAATGTAAGATGTAGGTGTAGGTAATAATGGTATATAGATTTTTTTTGGGTCTTATATTTATGTGTATACGCGCGCGCGCACGTACGGCCATCGGGATGCGAGTGTCAAGTCGAATCGAAAAAATGCAAAAAAAAAAATCCCAGAACACCCGACTACATTTCCTACATCCTACATTTCGTGCGGAAACCAACGATTTCCGACACACTGTAGGGGAAGTCTCGTAGTGAGTGTGCTAGGATTGAACCTGTTGAAAACAACTATACCACAGGAGAAGACCATGAGCCACACCTTCCACAAGCCGCAAGACCCGCCAGCACTCGACATCAAGCCCTACAGGAACATCCCAAACGGCCTCGCACGCGAAGTCAACGGTCTCACCATGGCCGCCCAGACCAGCGAATACACGTTCACCGACGCACGACTCCAAACCGTCGCCATGCCCGTCATGGACGGCACCGGCAAGCCACGCTGGGACAACGCCTACTACGACGCCTTCTGGTCGCTCAGAAACGGCGACCTGCGCCTCAGCGAAGACGGCGACACCATGTACGCCCGCGACACCGACTGGCTCGGCGGAGACATGCCCAACACATGGCATTCAATCAGCAGCCTAGCCGAAGAGTTCGGCTTCCCAACCGGCAGCCACTCCATCCGCAACCTCGAACCAATGTTCAAGGCCGAAATGCTCAAACTTCCGCGCATTGCACGCGGAATACTGTTCGGCCACACCGCCTTCCATCCGCAAGGCAAACACACAGTCGTGGTCGAAGAAGCCGCCGAAAACGACGTATACCTGTACGTGGACAACAGCCCATGGCTGTACGACAGCAAGAAAACCGCCAAACTCGTTGAACGGGCCAACAAGTTCATCGCACAACTCACCGCAGACGATGCGAGCCGCGAAAACCTCCTCCGCATGTTCGCCACCCCATTCCTCGAACCATACAAGCATCTCTTCTACGTGTTCTACGGACACGGCGGCGACGGCAAAAGCTTCCTACTCGGACGCTTAGGCGACGAATACCCAGACAAGGCCGGCGGCATCGGCATTAAAGCCCTCAACTCGCCAAGCGTGTTCGAAAGCGGCAACGAAGCGTTGAAACTCGACGGACGCTACTGGGTGTACGACGAAGAAGGCGACATGCTCACCGACAAGGACATGGGCATCATCAAACGCATCGCCACCGGCGACACCATCCACGCCCGCGGAGTAGGCCGCAACAGCGTCAACGTGCGCTCGAAGGCCACCCTCGTCATCGCAAGCAACCATCCGCTCGCCACCAGCAACGGCGACGCCAACATGCGCCGCCTCGTACCCGTCATGTTCGCAGGACGCAAAACCCCGCAGCAGATGCAGCCGCTCGCCGACTTCATCGACGAATACGGCATGACACCGTTCATGCTCGCGAGCGCAATCCTCTGGGCCGACAAGCCGTTGGACGATGACATCCACCGCGACATCAGCTTCAACGACAGCGAACAGGAACTCGACGAACGCGCCATGTGGATAGTCAACGAAATCTGCGAAAACGGATACGCCGACACCCGCCTCTGCCCATACGCCGGCCACACCAGCGGTGACACATACAAGATGCTCGGCATCGGACTGCGTAGCAAACGCATCGACGGCAAGGTATGCTCCGTCCGCACCGTCATCGACGAAGACCGTTTCGCACCATACCGCGAACGCTACGAACAGGAGCTTGAGGTAAGCCAACCCCCACTGCTCGAAGACCTGCCAGTATCGGAAAAACAGGCCGACATGGAACGCCGCCTCATCGAATACGGCGAAATGGTTGACGTCAAAGCGCCAGAAGGATTCAAACTCCACAAGGAGCCGACCGACCCGAACAATCCGAAAGCCATCCGCAACTGGAAGAACGGCAGGCAGGAAGACATCGTGGAAATCGGCCAAGGCGACGTATACGCCATCATCCCGCAGCCCGGCAACATCATCATCGACATGGACGCGCCCAAAGACGAACACAGCCGCCACGGATACGACATCCTCCGCCCAATGCTCGCCCCCACCCTCATGGTGCACACGCCAACCCACGGCGGCATCCACGCCTACTACAGGCTCCCGGAAGGCTGGACCGGCAAACTCAAGAACACCAACCATGCCGACGGCATTCCCGTGGACGTGAAAGTGGACGGACGCGGCTACGTGCTCGGACCCGGCTCCAACATCGACGGCATCGGCTTCTACCAGCTCGTAGGAGACGAACTCGACGTGCAGGAAGCCCCAATCGGACTCCTCAACTGGCTCGTCGAACACGGATACGGCGTCAAGCCAATTCCGAAGCCGACCGCAGTCAATGAGAGCGCTCCGCGCGACGGAAGGCCCGACCTCACCCCAATTCCGGAAGGACGCCGCAACGACACGCTCTACAGGTGGGCTTGGGGACGCCTTCACAACCATGGGGACAACGAAACCAATATCCACGACGAACTCATGCTCCGCGGCCACGTCAGCGGACTCGGAGACGCGGAAATCGAACGCATCTGGCAGAGTGTGAAGGAAACCGCATGAAAAACCCGCTGCAACGGTTCTGCGAGACTGCGAAACGGTATGGGGCGGACGTGACAATCCGCCCCACCGGACGCGGGCTATTATGCGACTTCGAATGTCCGAAATGCGGACGCATCCTCGCCGCACTCGACATGACGGCAGGACGCATCAACGTGGCCGGACATCGGATTAGAATGGAAAGGGCGCACGGCGTTGAAAAAGCCTGCGACATCATCGAACGAACCCTAGGAAAGGAGCACGAATGCGCGACCTGTACACCACCATCGCCTACGGAATCATCGCCATCACACTGACCGCCATGCTCGTGTTCGCATGGTATTCCGACTATGCGGCCACGCCCGTGCATTACACGACGATACAGACCGTGGACGAAGGCGGCTATGAGCACGACTGCCTCGTAGCGACCTACAAGAAGGACATGACGATTGACTGCATCCATCCAAACGATTGAAAGACAAGCCCGCGCCATCCAAGAATCGCTCGGACGGCAACTCTACGCGCTGCCCGACGATTACGACAATCCGAAAACACTGAAAGCGCGAATGGACCTGCGCAGGGCGTATAATGCTGCTACGGACATCGTGGAACTCACGATGCGGTTAAGATTGGAAAGACTGGTATGAACTTCAAACGATACGGCAATCAGCGAATCCGACTAGTGGAAGGAACAGACCCGAATGCGACCGGTACCGGAATGGGAGGCTCTGAAGGCCAGACTGGAAGCCCAGCAGCCACGACACAGCAGGAGCCGACAATCACCCAAGCCCAGCTCGACGCCATCATCAGCCGAAAGCTCGCCAAGGAACGCGAAAAGCTCGAAGCAGCCCAGAAGGCAGCCGAAGACGCGCGAAAGCTAGCCGAGGAAACCGAAGCGCGAGTCAAGGAGGCGCGCGACAAGGGCATCAGCCTCGGACTGTTGCAGGCGAAACGCAACTCCATCGCCGAACAGTACGGGCTGAGCGCCGAACTCCTGCCGGAAGACGAGACGCGGCTCGACGAATTCGAAAAGCAGCTCGCAGCTAGCATCAACAGCCGCACGCGCGTCACACCGGTGACCGTCGAGCCGACCGCCAAGACGCCGGACTGGATGGGTGCGGCGCATGCGTGACGTCCGAATCCTCGGCATGATGATGCGCGACGAAAACGTTCCGGCAACCCTCTCAATCATCGACGATGACATGGTGCTGACTTCGCCAATGGAGTTGGATGAAAACGAGAAGGACAGGCTGGTAAAACGTTTCGCCGAACGCATATTGCAGCTTGGACTCTCGATGCACGATTGGAAGGGAAAGAATTGACCGACGAACTGAAGCCGCTCGCCACCGTCGAAGACACCGAAGCATACCTGCGCCACAAGGTACCCGTCAACCTCGTGGACTATGAGGAACGCAAACGCGGAGCCGCATCCAACGTGCTCCGCATGATGTACCGCAACCAAGGCGATGACTTGGACGAACAAGTCAACGAAGACCCGCTCACCCGCCAAATGGTCGCAGACATCATCGGAGTCAGCGTCGCACAGGACGTAAGCCGCAAGGAATCAATGTCCGACAGCGACACCGACCTGAGCGCGTTCAAAACGTTCACCCAAACGGCGGGCGGCTACAGTTTCACCGGCGAATGGCGAGGCAACACGGATGACGTGTTCTTCACCAGCAACCAGCTCAAACAGCTGGGCGTCGGACGAGCCACCATAGCGAGGTTCCAGCTCTAATGCACTACGGACTCAAAACACACGAAATCACCGTCACCACCGGTGAAAGCGAATACACGCTCACCGCCATCGTAACCGCGAACACTACAAGCGAAGACACCGGCACCTACGACAACATGACCGAAGTGAACTCGATCACCATCCACGTCAACACACCGGACACGCCCCCGGAAATCGTCGGCGGAGAACTCGAATACCACGGAAACCCCTACCGCGTCACCTCCATCAAACCGCCAATCGACCCCGAAAACAGGGTCATGTTCAACCCGTTCAAATGGAGCTTCAACGCGAAGCAGGTGCAATACTAATGGCAAGACTAAAAGGCGCGAAAATCATGGTCGCCGCACCGAACGCGGCAACCAACCTCGTACTACAGTCGGCAGGATTCCAACAGAAGTCCCGCCGCGTCGCATCGCAAATCATGCCACAACTGCGAATGGACTCATACAGGGACAAGCCGCCGACCATGACCACATACCGCACGCTCAGCACGTTCAACGGAACGCATCGAGCCGGAACGGAAATTAAATACCACAGGACGCCGCACTCCGGCGACACGCTGAAAGGATTCGGACTGTGAGCAAAGACAACGAAATCGTCGAAGACATCATCAACGGACTGTCCCAACGGCTCAACACGCGCGTATATGACAAGTATCCGACCGTGAAAACCACAAGCCAGTATCCGCTCATCATCGTCGCCCGCCAGAACGCATCCGACATCACCCCATACATCCGACACTTGGACGTGGCAATCACCGTAGTCACACGCGAACTCACAGGCGAAAACGACAACACGCTCAGCGCCGAAATCGGCGACGCACTGACCGACTGGTATAATCAAAGCCTCTGGGACATCATGGGCGCGCCACTGCTCAACACCACCGACGTGCAGCCAACCAAAGACGGACGCACATCCACCGTCTACAACTACCAGATGGAGTATCTGAGTTGAAGAGCACACAGGAGTCGGTCGAAGACCTCATGGAAATACTTTCACCGACAGCCAAAGACATCATCACCGATGAGCAGGTGCGCCAAGCCCAAGCGGCAGCCAGCAGCGGCGACAAACACATGGCGGGCAAAGTCTTGGGAGACATCTGGAAGCAGGTCGCGGAAAAATCCGCAGGACTGGGCTTAGAACGACTCGACTCAGACAGTTTCGGCAAGAAAATCGGCTGGCTCCTAAGCCAGCAGCGTCCCGAAAAAACAGTCAGGGACTTCCTCGCGAAATACAAGCGCGAACTGGCCGTACAGCCAATGCAGGAGGCGACCGCCAACCTGTTCGCCATCGACTCGACAACTGAAGTCGTACGCGAATCCGTAGGTGAAACATGCTCATGGTGCCTCGAACGGTGCGGCATCTGGCACCCATATGACGCAAACCACTACGGCGTCTGGGTAAGACACGCCGGATGCGACTGCAAAATCTACGTAAGGAACAGCCTCACATGACGCCAACCATCAACAACACCGACCAGCAATACCATGAAAGCCCAACGCGACACGCCATCATGAAAGCCGAAATGGTACGATGGTATCGAGAACAACGACGCCAAATGGCAGAGCAGTTAAGGAGGATTTATGGCAGGGAAAACTGAAGAAGCCCTCTCAAGCCGCATGGAACAGGTCAACGGACTCATCGACAAAGCCTACTCAGACATGAAAGAGTACGCGCGAAAAGCCGAAACAAACGACGATGACCGCGAATACAACATAAGCATGGCAACCAACGCGCAGAGAAACTACGTCAGCTTCATGAACCTGCTCATGACCATGACCAAAAACTTCGACGAAGCGGTGAAGGTCGATTCGCACAAAAGCAAGACCACAGCCGCCAAAACACCCAAGACCACCTTGCAGAAACTCGTAGCGAAGGAAGCGAAACGCGCATGACAATCACCATCGTGGACGAACAGGCCATCTCATTCCCATGGATAGAACTCGTCAAAAACGCATACTCCATGCGAGTGCGAGTCAGCAACTTCAGTGCGGTCGGCAAACGCAGCTTCACCCGCATCATCGCCAAAGCGGTCGGCGGCGTCAACTCCTACTTCCTCATGCAGGACGGCGACCCGCTCAGCGCCGACTACCTCCCAACGGCAGACCTGCCATTGGAGAAAGTCGTGGCAGTAGGCTTGGACGGGCGATGCTATGACGAAAACGCCGAGGAAATCAACGAAAACCTCCGATGCCTCACCCTCAGCCACGCGCCAGTCACCGACCAAGCAGTACTGTTGGCACAACGCGCCATGGTCATCGAAGGCCTTATTTCACAAAACCTCGAACACCTCATGCTGCCCGAGCCAGTCGTGGTAGGCACATCACCAGACGTGGTAATCAAAGCCGACCCGAACAAGAACCCAGCCAACTGGACGAAATTCGACGCCAACGATGACCACGACACCATCGTTCGCCCGGAAGTCAAAAGACTCAGCCAATGGGACAACGGACAACTCAAAACCCTACTGCAAAACACGGCATTGAGCTTCCAAATGGAAACCGGACTCCCACCGCAGGACGCGCAGATTCTCGACACGCTCGGATCGTCAACCCAATCATTGGTGTCAAACCGTGAAAGCTTTGTAAGCCGCACCTACATCATCAAACAGGATTTGAACGCGGTGTTCGAACCATTGGGTATCACATTGGATTACGAACTCACGTTCCCGCAGACCGCGCAGGACATCGCATCCATCGGCGACGCCTACGGAAAGGGCGCTGACGCCGACATCCTCAAGAAATATCAGGTGGTGTGACATGCTGGTGAAGAACCCAAACTGGAGGGCTAACGTACGCCCCACATCCGACGTGGCAATCATGGCCGCGGAATACGTGAACTGGGGCCGCGGAAACGCAATCCTCCCATTCCAAGTCGAATTCCTCAACAACGCATTCCAGCGCAAGAAGGACGGCACTTGGAAATACAAGCGCGTCGCATTGAACATGCCGCGACAGAACGGCAAGACCAAAATCCTCACAGCCCCAATCCTCTACTACCTGTTCGTGCTCGGACTGAACGTGCTCGTCACCGCGCACGAGCAGATAGCTGCCAACAAAATCATGGAGGATTTGAAAGACTCCATCGACTCGAATTCAGAACTGAAGGCCGAAGTAACGCATTTCAGCACCACCATGGGACGCGAGCGCCTACAGTTGAGGAATGGCGCGTTCGTCCGATTCCGCTCCCGCAAGAGCGCTTCCGCAGGCATGGGCGGCACGTTCGATTTGGTCGTCTTCGACGAGGCGCAGGAGCTACGCTCAGAATACGAGGCGATGATTTCCAAGACGTTGAAGACGCGCCGCATGGCGATGATAATCTACACTGGCACCCCGTTCCTTCCATCGTCCATCGGAGACACGTTCAACGTGTTCCTCGACAATGCCGAAGACGATGACATGGCGTACGCGGTGCGCTACGGCATCGACGATGAGACGGCGGACATCGAAGACGAACAATTGTGGGCGCTCGCCAACCCGCTCTACCCCGACGTGATTCCACGCGAGGCGTTCTTGACCGACGTGGCGATAGCCAAGCAGGGCGGTGCGGACGGCCTCATCGACTTCCGCATCCAAGACTTGGGCCTGTGGTGGGCGGACAGCATTCCGCCAGCAATCCCGATGGACTTGTGGGACAGCGCATATTCCGACATCCAACATGACCGCGATACGCTCGTCTACGCGCTCACCTTCGACCCGACAACCAGCACGCTCGCCCTGTCCGTGGCCGCGAGCACCGAAGAGGTGACGGTCGGCTCGCAGCATTACGACAAGTGGGCGTACATCATCGGCGAAATCGTGGACGAGCGCCCCACCACCGAATCATGGCAGTGGGTCGTGGACGAATTGAAGACACGCCCACGCAAGACCACGCTCATCTTGGACGCGGGCGGCTTGAACAATCCGATAAGGGACATGCTTCCGCGCGGATTGAACGTGGTCCAGCTGACCGGCACCGAATTCCTCGCATCACAGCAGGGATTCCTCGACCTGTTGAACGAGGGACGGTTTAAGCATACGAACAACCCACAGCTGACCGCAGAAGTGCAGAACGCGCAGAAGCTCAAATCCGGTTCGGATGACCAGTGGAAGTTCGCGCCGATACGCAAGACCGAAACCACGGCTGGACTGAAGGGAGTGTCCATCGCCGCATGGTATCGCGGCGTCAACCGTCCGAAGGAACGCAAGGTCAGGGAGGTGATTGCCTGATGGGCAAGGATACGGGACTCTACCATCGCAACCGCACCGTCCTGCGTGAACGCACCAAGCGTACGGGAGCGCCCTGCTATTATTGCGGCGCGCCGTTCTATTGGGGCCGCAACACGGCGCACCCATTATCGTTCACGGCTGACCATGTGATACCGCGTGCCTCTGGCGGAAGCGACCGGATGGACAATCTCGTGCCAGCCCACATGCAGTGCAACCGCGCCAAGTCGGACCATATAGCAAGTCCGGCGACACGCCGAACGCGAACTGCGACGAGAAGGTGGTAGAATAAGAACTGTTGCGCAGCAATGTGCAGCTCCTCTCTTGTGATTCTGGTTTGCACAGCACCCCGTTTGACGAAAGTCAGACGGGGTGTTATGCTATGTATTGGAGGTGGTCGGCAGACATTCGAAGTTCCGTTATCATGCCAAACCCGACCGTCTCCCCTCAGAATGTACGGACTTGAACCGCCCAGCACAGTCGTTAAACAATGCATGGGCATACCCACTGGGCGACCGTGGGGTTGAGGCGCACACAGCCGGAAACAATCGTGGTAGAGGTCGAGTCGGGACCGCAATGCAGAAGGCCGACAACATCAACCACGAAAGGCAGTCATGTCCCTAGCTACAATCGAACTGAAGCCGGGCTTCGTAGACCGCAAGCTGATTTCCGACCAGCCTGCTGCCGGAGCTATCGCCAAGATTTCCAACAGCACCCCAATCGACCTCATCGGCACTCAGATGCAGACCATCGACTTCTCCGGCGAAATGGGCATCTTCGGCGAAGGAGCCACCGGCGAAACCGAAGCCGAAAAGAAGAAGAAGTCCAACGACGCCACCAACGGAGTCGTGACCATCAACCCAATCACCTTCTACATCTCCTACCGTTTCCCGAAGAAGTTCCTCCAACTGTTCGGCGTTGACGGCGCATACAACCCGACCGACGCCACCTTCCGAGCTGGCTCCCCGCAGACCATGCTCCAAAGCATCCTCGCACAGCCGTATCAGGCTGGTATTCTCGACCAGTACCGCACGTACGTGAACCGTGCAATCAGCCGCGCACTCGACTTCGCTCCAATCTTCGGCGTCAACCCGGCCACCAAGGCCGCTTCCACCGTCGCACGCACCAACGGATACGTGCTCGAACATGCCGGCGACATCAACTACACTCCGGGCACCGGAGCGGAAGCAGCTACCGCGTTCAAACAGGCCGTGCGACAGGTCGCCGCACAGGGCGACGCGTCCGCGCAGGGCGTCACCACCTCCGCCTACTTGGCCTCCATCGGCGATGGCCTCACCACCATCGGTACGCCAACCCAGTATGCGTCCGACGTTCCGCTCATTGGCAACATGGTCAACCTCGGCGGCGTCACCCTCGCAGCCTCCAACACCGTGTCCGACACCGCCGCGGCCACCGGCTCCGGCCAGCTGGCGAGCAAGGCGCTCGATGCGGTCATCGGCGACTTCGCCAACCGTTTCGTGTGGGGTGCCATCCCGCTGTCCGGCATCGAAGTGTTCGACTCCGGCAACCCGGACAACTCCGCCGAAGGCGACTTGGGCGCGGTCAACAAGGTGATGCTACGCACCGAAGTCGCAATCGGCTGGGGCTTCATCGGCGGAACCAGCAAGTTCTACGCCATCACCCACGCCACCGACTGACCTCACCCGCATATGAGGGCGGCGGCAATGCCGCCCTCCACACCGATAGAACGTTAACAACGAAAGGAAAATGAGATGGGCGCAAAGCAGTCTTCCGCAAACGTAACATTCTCGAAGCCGGGTACCAGTACCAACAAGTCCGGCTATATTTGGGTCGCCCCACTGGGCACCGCCATCCCCACCGACGCCACTTCCGAACTGGATGCGGCATTCGTCGGCCTCGGCTACCTGTCAGAAGACGGTCTGACCGAACCGGCATCGTTCGAACCGGGCGACGAAATTGTGGCCGCTGGCGGCGATACCGTCGCACAGGCCGACCCGACGTTCTCTAAGACGTGGACCGGCACATGCATCGAAGCGTTGAACGAAGACCTGCTCAAGGTCGCCTACGGCTCCGCCAACGTGACCGTTAAGCAGGCCGGCACCACGGACGGCTCCATCACCATCAAGGAGCAGGCCGGCGGGCTGGAGCATCACGTCATCGTCATCGACGAAATGCTCAAGGGTGGCCGAAAGCGCCGCAACGTGATGGCCGACGCCACGTTCCTCGTCACCGGCGACATCAGCCACGTGCATACCGCTCTCGTGAACTTCGAATTCACCATCAACGCCTACCCGACCGCCGACCGGCCCGCACAGACCCAGTACATCACCATCCCAAAAGCGTAAGCTCTCCAAGCCTGAATCTTACGGTTACTGTTCGTGACGCAACAGTACCGTCAGACGGCATCATGTGGATTATCGGCGACTGGGGGCAGCCGAACCCTTGGAACCGAGCTTCGGGCGTGCAGATGACCAAGGGTGAGGATGACGTGTACACCGGCGTCCTCACCCTACCGAAAGGAACGAAGTTCGACCTGAAGATTCTGAAGAATCCTACGGCTGGTCAGCTAATCTGGAGCGCGGCACGGTATGCTAGCGTCCTGAACTCGGATGGTGCCTACGATTTTGGAGAGTTTACCGACAATCTGGTTCCGAACGGAAACTTCGAAGATGGCGATGTGAAATGGACTCCAACGGGTCTTATCCACAAGAACAGTGCTGCGCACGGTGGGCAGAACGTGCTGATATTAGGTGGTGGTGGCAACGCGTCTTCTGACACGTTCGTTATTCCACCGAATCAAGTTCTCGCATGCTCATTCTACTTCCTCTCTTGGGTCAACCCGAGAGGTTCGCGCGTCATAGTGAAGGACGTCGATACGCAATCAGTCCTGTTTGAATACGCGAACATGGGTGAAGTCACTGGACACTGGTCACCGTTTTCCGGAAAGTTCAAGTCAGGAAGTTCACCAGTAAGGGCACAGGTTATTTGCGAGGCGAAAAATGGTCAATTCGATGACCTTTCGCTTGTCTCACCGTGACAATCTCATAGGAGCCATACCTCACATGCCGTTCTATCTTGACCGACATGTGAGGTATCCTTATAAAGGAACACAACACAATCCGAAAGGAATCCCAATGGCAAAACGCAAGCCAACCATCACCATCGAAGACCTCAACGACGATTGGGCAGACGCCTACGCCAAACTCCTCCGCAACCGCAAATTCCAGCAGGCTATCCACAGTGAAAGCACGGAAGACAGCATGGAAGCCGTATGGCTCATCGACAAGCTTATGCGAGGCGTCATGAAGGAGAACAAGTACGAGCAGCTCGTGGCCGCCTTTGACGATGACATTCTCGACGCATGGGAATACTTGTCGGGAAAATTGACGACAATTACGGAATCACAGTCGAAAGACTAACCTATGCGATAAACCCAGACAAATGGGACAGCCAGATCTTGGCCGACTTCGCAAGCCAATACGGTAGTCCACGACAATACACCATATTGGAGCGGGCGAAACTCATAGGCACGTTCGGCGCGGTCGCACGACTCTTGGACATCATCCAACAGTCAACGCTCGCACCATACTCCGGCAAGGGACGGAAACCGAAAAGCGTACTGCCGGAAAACCGGAAGAACACCAAAAAGGAGGATTACGAACTCGATTCGATGAACACTGAAGACATCAACAAGGCGTTAGGTCTTCACCGAAAGGAACGATAGATGGCAAAGGGCAGCATCGCGACCGCATGGATACAGGTACTCCCATCGTTGGAAGGCCTACAGTCCGCACTTGTCAAGGCAAGCAAGGGCGCGGTGCTCACCCCCGCCATCCAGCCTAAACTGGCGTCCGGTACAAGCCGCCTCTTCACGTCGAACGGCTTGGGCATGTCCAAACTGTTCTCCGGCTCGTTCAACAAGAACCTCAACCTGCAAGGAGGCGTGAAAGGCGCGCTCGACAGCGTGTTCGCATCCTTCACCGCAGGCGGACAGCGCTCGGCCAACGCTTTCGGAAACAGTTTCGCAAACCTCGACCTCAACAAGTATCTGAACGCCGCAGCCGCCATCGCCGCGGTCGTGTCGGTCGGCAAGGCCGTCAAAAACGTCACGTCCAACATTATTGAAATGGGCAACCAGTGGGGTCAGACCACCGCCATGCTGAAAAACGCGGTGGGCGACGCTGGCGACTATAAGGCATCTCTCGAAACGTCATTGGAGTATGCGAACAAGGTCGGCGTGTCCACGGACAGTTTTATCCAGTCGGCCTCGCGTCTCCGCACGCTCGCGCCGGAAGTCGTATCCAATTACGGCGACGCTGCGAAATTCACCAAACTGCTCGACATGAACATGATTAGCACGGGCGCATCCACGCAGGAAGCGTCCAGTGCCATGCGTCAGATTACCCAAGCATTAGGCAAGGGCATCGTCAACGGTGACGAGCTGAACTCCATCATGGAGAACTCGCCGCAAATCGCGCGAATGCTCGCCAAGCATCTCAACGCGTCCGTAGGCGAACTGAAACAGTTGGGCAAGGACGGCAAAATCAGCGGCCAAGCCCTCTACGACACGGTGCTTGAGAACGCCGAAGCCATCGAAAAGCAGTTCGCCTCCATGCCCGTCACGGCAGACCGCGCGTGGAACAGCATCAAAAACACTATCGGCGCAAGGTCTGCGGAAGCCGCTACCGCATTGTCCGCCAACCTCGGCAAGACGCTGAAAGCCATCTCCGATTCGGGCATGGTAGACACGTTCGGCGAAATGCTCGCAGGATTCGTGCCATTGACGAACGCAGCCTCCACACTGGCTGCAACGTTCATCAACCAGCTGGCTCCAGCAGTCAACAAGGCGTTCAACGCGCAGCAGGTCGAACAGTTCCTCGCCCCGCTGACGAACCTTATCAGCGCGAACTCGCAGAACATCAACCTCCTAACCTCATTGGGTGACATTCTGAACACGGTGGGCGTCATCGGCACCACAGTATTCTCACTCATGGTCGCCACGAACGACCGATTCGCCTCCCGCATCCCGTTCATCGGTACCGCACTGGTCGGCGTGAAGAACACGCTCATCAAACTCAGCTCCAGCTTCACCAGCGTATTCGGCGCAGCGGTGTCCGCATCGTCCACGGCAATCGACAAGCTCGCCTCCATGGCTGACGCGATGTCAACAACATTGGCGGAATCGACGAGAGTGCAGAACGCGCTCGGCAAGTTCAACGTAGCGTTCGAAGACTTGGGTTCATGCGCGTTCAGCTTCGGACAGAAAGGCGCGGAAGGCTTCGGCATCGTCGAACAGGCCGCAGTGAACCTGTGGAACGGCGTCGGACAGGTATCCGACAACGTGAAGCTTCTCCAAAACGGTTTGAACATGATGGGTTCAGACGTGGACGCGCTTCCCGAAGCGTTTACCAACGCGTTCGAAACCCTCAGCACCGAAGTGGACGTCGCCGCACGGAAGAAGGCCCCGACCCTCATTCAGGCGTTCAATGACATTCGCACCGCCGCCGACACCATCGTAGTGGATTCGGACATCTACCGTACGTTGGACACTGCCGGACAGAGCGCCGACATCTACCGTGACAAGCTCGTGCAGGTGGGCCGCGAATTCAAGGAGCTTACCGGACTGAACATTCCGAACGTGTTCCTCCCATTGGTCGGTTCTGCGGTGTCCGCGTCCGACAGTATCATGCAGACGTTCGGCAACCTGAAGGCCGGACTGTCCAACTATGCCGAAAACACGGCGCAGCAGTGGGCTCCGGTCAAGGAGATTTTCACCGAAATCTTCTCCAGCGCGTCCGCCACAGCCAAGACGAAGATGGAAGTTCTTCGAGCAGACGTGGAATCCGGCGTGCTCACCATGGTCGAGAACGTGAAAGGCAAGGCGGCTGAATTCAAGACCGCGTTCAGCGAAATGCTGGATTCGACCGGTATCAGCAACACCATGTCCAAACTCGGGTCTGCGGTAAGCAGCGGACTCTCCTCCGTCAAGGGCGGACTCAAATCGTTCGGTTCGGAAGCGGCATCCACATTGTCCATTCCGTTCCGTGGCATTCCGGAAAAGATTTCCGGCTCGTTCAAGGGGCAGAATCCGTTCACGCCGTTGACGTCCGCCGCGAAGACGGTCGGTGCGGGACTGTCCGCCACGTTGGGCGGTGCGGTAACCCGTCTTATCGGACGGTTCGCCCCACTGGCGTCCGCAGGAAAGGTCGCCTTCTCCGCCATTGGTTCCGCAGCGTTGAAAGTGTCTTCCGGCGCGTTGAAGGGATTCGGTGCCGCTGTGAGGGGATGTGGCACGGCAATCGGCAAGATTGGCGACGTCGCATCCCGGTTGGGCGTGACCGGCGCAATATTCACCGGATTGACCACCGGATTCCAGACATTGTTCAAGCTTGACCCGAGTCAGATGGCGGGCAAGTTCGAGGAATGGCAGTCGAGTCTTGACAATGCGTTGGAAGGCGTGCAGACGAAACTGCCAGCCATGGCGAGCGCGTTCGCCGCAGCCTTGCCACAGATGGTTTCCAGCATCACCACGGCGCTTCCCGGTATCGCCAACGCTTTCGTAAGCGTAGGACAGACGCTCGGGCCGGCGTTGATGACGGTTCTGCCGCAAATCACGCAGGCATTCTCCAGCATGTTCGCCCAACTGCCCGGCTTCATCAGCACGTACGGCCAGCCGATGCTGGAAACGTTCGGCACGCTGTTCGCCACGATGGCGGGACAGATTCCGTCGCTCATGACTTCGCTCGGTCAGGCGTTGGTAACCGGCATTCAGGTCGCGTTCTCCGCAATCGGAGACAACAGCGGCGCAATCGCCGGGTTTATCAGCGGCTTCGGCGCATCCTTGGCGTCAGGCATCCAAACGTTGGGCACCACCGTGATTGCAGCCCTACCGTCCATCGGACAGAGCATCGCCACCGCATTGCCGACATTGATTCCGGCATTGATGTCCGCGCTTACCAGCGTGATAACCTCATTGGCTGCCGCACTGCCTGGCATTGCCGTCGCCATCATCAACCAGTTGCCGGCAATCATCGGCGGCTTGGTGACGGGCATCGTCAACAGTCTTCCGACGCTGCTTAACGCCTTCGTCAGCGTGGTGACCAGCATCGCCGCGAACTTCCCGAGCATTTTCATGGCCGTCGTTCACGCGATTCCTGCGATTATCGGAAACATCGCACGCGCGTTCGCCGGATTGGGTGGTAGGATTCTCAGCCAAATCAGCGACATTCCAAGCCGCATCATGGGATTGTTCTCCGGAGCCGGCTCATGGCTGGTCAATTCCGGAGCGGCGTTGATGGACGGTTTCAAACAGGGTATCCTCAACGCGGTCGAAAACGTGAAGAGCGCGGTGAAGGGCGCGTTGCAGAAGGTTCGAGACTTCTTCCCGTTCTCCCCGGCAAAGGTAGGCCCGTTCTCTGGCTCCGGCTACACCAGCGTGTCCGGCGAGCATCTTATGCGCGACTTCGGCAAGGCCATCGGCGCTCAGGGCCCGTTCGTGCGCGGTCAGGTCGATGACGTGCTCAGCTCCTTGGACTTCGACCGGATTGACGTCGACAATCTTGGCATGGTGTCGGCACCGCAGCTTAAAGACTATACTGGAATGGTGGCGGCAGACGGTCAGCGGTATGCTGGCGGCGTCCACATCGACAATGTGGTTGCAAGCCCGTTGAGCGACGTGGAACTGGTGGCCCGCCGATTCGGATACGCTTTGAACAATGAGATGATTGGAAGTGTCAGACCTTGAGCACGATAACCGTCACCGTAGGTGACATCACGCTTTACGGCGATGCCGGACATGAGTTCACATTGGTGTCCATGAGCGGTTTCGACGATTTGCCGTCAGCCAAGACCGAACAGGATTCTTGGGCTATGGCTGACGGAAACGCCATTCCCGGCACCACATACTATGATGGGCGCACCATCACCGTCAACGGCTACTATTCGACCAGTACGGTCGAAGACACGGACGAGATGATGCGCCGTCTCCGTGGTATGGCCGGACGCTTGGTCACCGTCACCGCACAAAAGGGTGCCGGCGTCGCATTGTCCTGCGATGCGGAACTCAGGTCGATGACCGTAGACGAATACCGGTATCGCGGCAAGGCCGCGTTCCAGATTGGACTGCTCGCACCATCCCCATACCTGTATGGGCCGTTGCGCTCGCAGACGGTCGGCGTGCCGACCGACGGCGAAGGCATCACAGACCCACTGCTCGACCCATTGTCCGAAGGCGAGGTTGGCAATCCGGGACGTGTCGCCATCACCGGCAGCGGTTTCGCGCCGACGCATCTTGTCGTGAAAATCAGAGGTGGACTGTCCGAAGGCGTGCGCATCCACTGCGTCGAAACCGGCGAAGCCATCGAATTCCATCGTCAAATCAATCCCGACGAGACGATGGTGTTCGATTTCGACGATGAACGAGTCCTGTTTCAGGACCAGTCGGATTTGAGCATGTTCCTCACCGAAGAGAACTGGTTCCGTCCATACGGTGATGCGACGATACAGTTCACCCCGTTGGGCGTGCAGTCCGGTACGCCGACGATGACGGTCGAATGGAAGGAGGCTTGGAGGTGAAAATCTATCTCGCAGACCTGCTGACAGGACGTCGCATCATCCCACTGCCGCACACGTCGGCGGAATGGGAGATGAAACTGAACGATACGGATTCGCTTACCGTCAAAGTGCCCATCTACGCTTCGTCCGACGATACGCGCGTCCAATACATTGCGAACGATGCGCGACTGTTGGATTTGAGGAACACCGCTGCCATCGGCAATACCGTCATGGTCGCCGAAGATGACGGGCTTATTGTCGGCGGCGTGCTCATGCAACGCGGGTATGACGCCGACTCCGGCATACTCACCTTGGTCGCGTCGGGCATGTGGACGTATTTCGACCATCGGACGATACTGCCAGCGAAGGCGAAAGGCAAGAGCCTCATCAAATCGGACGGTTCACCGGACCCGCAATACGACACGTCGTACAGGAACGTCACATGGAATACGGTCGCACGCAATCTCGTCGAACAGGCCATGAGCTGGCCAAACAGCCACGTGCCAGTCGTATTGGAGACCGCGGAGGTCGGCACGTCCGAAGCGAACTATCAGGCCGTAGACCTCAACTATATAGGCGAAGTGCTGACGAACATTACAAACTACCAGAACGGCTGCGACATAGGATTCTTCCCCGCGCGCACCGCAGACGGCTTGGGTTACGAATGGCATATGAAGACCGGTCATCCGCTGCTTGGCGGCGAAACCCACTATTTCAGCGCTTCAGCCATGCAGCCGGGCATCGCCTCATTGTCCGCCACGGACGATGGAGACAAGCTCGCCTCACTGCAATGGTTCACGTCGGGCAAGTCGGATGACCGCACTTTGGTCGCCTCCGCCTATACGGACATTCTGGAGAAGGCTGGAGCGCCAGTCTGGGAGAGCGTGGATTCCAGCCATTCAACGGTCAAATTACAGAACACGCTTCAGGCGTATGCGAACGAGGCGGCAGCGGTCTACTGGCAACCCGTGTCTTCGACCGAGGCGAAAGTGCATCGCGGATATTTGCATTCCGTGAACCAGACGCTCGCCAACTATACGGTCGGCGATTATATCAGGTTCACGACGAAGGGCGACTGGTATTATGTGGATGGTGCGCACACGCGGCGCATCACTGGCATCAAGGCCAGTGAAAGCTCGAATTGGATTACGTTCACCCTTGGTGACGTGTTCGACGGTGTGAAAGTGACGGTGGATAATGGTTGACGAGATTGTCGTGCATCAGGGAGAGTCGGCTGACGGCATCGCTCCAGTGGCCGAAGACGATGATATGGTCATCGACGTGAAGAATCCTGCTCAGGCCACCAACAAGCTCGTGTCCACATTAAACGAGTATGGTCGCCGGTTGCGCGAACTGGAAAGGCCGTCAGGTGCCCAGCTGACTCAGTCGATTCAAAAAGTGTTGGACATCAGTGGGAACATCGACCAGACGGTGGCCGCATCCATCAACAGGAACTCGTATGACCGTGCGACCATCGACCAAAAGTGCAATGCGTGGAATTGGGGCGTCCTATCGCAGGGACGCGGCGGCACGAATACGACGAACGCCTATGCCAACTTGTTTTCCGTAGGAACGTGGCGTTCCGTATGGGCATTGTCAGACGGCACGTTAGGAACAGCCCAATCATCCCGCAAGGTGAAACAGGATTTCATGATGCCGGGCATCACGCTGGAGCAGATGCGTGCCGTCGATTGGACGCTCTACCGTTATATCGACGATGTGAACCGGAATGGCGATAGTGCGAGCGTGCATTTGGGTATGGTTGCCGAAGATTTGGATGACAACGGATTGGGCTTGTTCGTCGAGTATAATGATGATTACGAGCCGTGTGGCATCAACTATCCGATGCTCGGCGTGTGGGCCATCCATGAGGCGCATTTGGCGCATGCCCGCATTGATGATTTAGAATCGCGCCTGAAGGCGCTGGAAGGAAAAGTCAACAATGACCTTACGCAATAGCCTGTTCGCAGTGTCCGGCAAGGCGTCGTTCTTGGATGCGCGACGCGACATGAGCGGCCTGTTCGTCTGCGATAAGACCACGATGATGCCGATTGCCGGCATTCTCGACCGTTCGCAGGACAGTCTTGTCACCGGCAACAGTAATTCCATGAGCGTGACTGTGCATCCGTTCAACGCGGTGTTGACCCGTTATGGTGCGCTGCTTATCCAGAATGATGGAAACGTGAACGTGCCGTTGAATGCGGCTCCGTCCGCGAATTCGCGCATCGACGTCGTGTATGTGAAGCAGAACGAGACGCGCTCGCCAATGTCGGATAGTTCGAATGTTCCTGAGTTCGGCGTGGTAAAGGGTACGGCTTCCGCCGTGCCGGTCGCACCGGCTGTTCCGGCTGGCGCTTTGGCTTTGGCTCAGGTGTTGCTTCCTGCTGGCGTGTCGAATACTGCCGCGTCCGGCGTGGTTATCACGCAGACGTATATTGGTGCGGCCATGAAGGGTGACATGCTGCGGGTGCAGACTTCCTCCCAGCGTGACGCTCTAACCACAGTGCCCGAGGGAACGCTATTGCATAATGTGTCCGATAATTGCGATTATATCAGAAAAGGCAATGGGTGGCGTGGATGGAATATGCCGTGGAGAGATATTCATCTCGACAATAATACCGCGAACGTGTGGGCTTCCAATGGTACTGCGCACATCCACGTTCAGACCGATGATATCAACTTGACCGGTTGGGGGTCGTATGTGACCGTTGCGCATGTGAACAACAGCGCCTTCTGTCCAGCCACCCCACAAGGCATTAATACGAGTACTGCAAATGGCTATTCCACGACGTTTTTGGGCGTCTACTCCGATGGAGACGTGAAAATCGGATACGCTGGCGGTCAGATTGGAGAACGTTCTGTATTGTCGGTTCTCACCTACGATATCGGCTAGGCCCTCCACTCCCTGCACTGCCATCCTCCGGTTATTCCGGAGTATACGGCATTGGTGTTGCCAAGCATGATGATGTGACCGTCCGGCTTCACGAAATTGCACCAGTTGGCGTTGACGGCACCTATGGTACCGTAGCTGATGGCGGCAGGGTTGTCTCCGTATGGCCTCCATCCGGTTGGAATGGTTTCGTTCGCCGTAGCGTGGTTCTGCTGGTTTGACGCAGTGTAATGTACGCTGCCGGACACGATAACCGTATCCCATTCGCGGGAAAGCTGCGCCTTATCGGTGGTGAACGGTATGCTGACGCCGATGGTGTCACGCGTTTTGGCCCACTTGCCGCTTGGAGTTCTGACATAATCGCAATTATCGGCTAGAATAGTGCCATATGAACACTGACATCATCGTCGCCCTAGTGACCGGACTATGCGCAATCGTGGCCGCGGCGGTCACTTGGGTGCAAAACAGACGCGGCGACCTGAGCGAAGCCTACAGGCGGCTTTCGGAAGCCCAATTGAACATGCAGCAGGAAATCGACAGGCAGGACGAAAAGCTTGCCGCGTTCATTCAGGAACGCGACGAACTCCGCTATCAGGACGATTTGAAAACCTCATACATTCGAGCGATGGGGCATTGGCTGAACGAACTCTGCAAAATTCTCGACCCCGCGTTCCTGAAACAGTACCCGAAGCCGAGTCTTCCCGACGCGCTGAGGAGTACAATAGAACCGTTGGAAAACGACAACAGTAAGGAGCAGAATATTGTTCACTAAGGATTTTTGGGTTGACACGTTGGAGCGTGCAATCCGCACCGCATGTCAGGCCGCATTGTCGGCTGGCGTGGTCGGCGGCGTCGGCCTGTTCGACGTGGATTGGCTGAATGTCTGCGGCATCGCCTTGGTCGCAGCCATCGCAAGCGTGCTGACGTGCGTGGCGTCGAGCGGCAAGACCGATTCAATCAGTCCGGCCTCCTTCGCAATGTCCGACAAGGCGAAGGTGACCGGCAAGCATATCGCAAGCGATGAAATGGAGGTTTCAGAATAATGAGGTTTGTTGACATCAGCAATTGGAAGGCCGATTGCGACGTTTCCAAGATTGACGCCGATGGCGTGGTTGTACAGTGTACTTGGGGCGCTGGCGAACTGACTACGAACAATGGTCTGGTTGATTCCGTGTGGATTGGTGCTGACGCGAAGATTCAGGCCGCTGCGGCACGCGGTCTTGCTGTCGGCTACATGCATTATCTGCGTGGCGTGAACGCTTCGGAGGAGGCGTATTTCTTCGCAAAGAGCACCGAAGGCTATCTGAAGAAGTTCGTGCCGTGCGTCGACTGGGAGGCTGACGATAACGCCGCTTGGGGTAATCGGGCATATCTTGACGAATTCCTCTACCAGTATATTCGTCTGACCGGCGTGAAGCCACTCGTGTATGCGCAGCGTTCCGAAATCCCGTTCATCAAGGATATTTGCGACAAGCATGATTGCGGCATTTGGGAGGCGTGTTATGCTTCCATGGATGCTGTCGGCTGGCAGGATGCTGATTCGATTTGGTCGTATGTGGCGTATCCGATGCGCCAGTACACGTCGAACGGCCATATTGGTGGCTATGCCGGTTCGCTTGATTTGAACTATTTCGCAGGCGATAAGGCCGCTTGGGATAAGTATGCTGGCGTTGGTGCGAATACTCCGGTGAATCCGGCTCCGGTGCCGGTGGTTGACCCGTCTCCAACCGTGATTGCAGCCTCGTATGAGGTTTCGGTCGATTCACTGAACGTGCGTACCGAACCGTCCGTGAAGGGCGAGGTTGTCGCCAATTACGTGCGCGGCCAGAAGGTTGTGTTGGATGGTTGGGGCGCTTATGCTGACGGCTTCCTGTGGGGCCGTTATATTGGCGCTTCTTCCGGAGAGCCGAGGTATGTCGCCATCGGCACTGATTCCGGCAATGACTGGTATTTGACAACGTGCCGCTGACCGGCTATGATTAGGGCTGTTGGAAGTTTTTACCAACAGCCCTCCTTTGGTTTCTCCCTGACCCCCAGCAAGGTTAATGCTGGGGGTTTCTCTTTTTTAGTCATCCAACAACATGCATCCAACGACCGCTAGGATTGCCGTCGCCACGTATATGATGAAAATGCGCGTGTTCCATGCGTTGCATGCCCACATGATGGTTGCGACGAATCCGAGCAGGACGATGGTGCAGATGATGAGTTTCAGGGCTTCCATCAGAATTCCTCGCCATGCGCTTCCAGCTTCCGCTTCATACGCCACACCTTATGGTCTATCATGCGGCGCAGGTCGCTTGGCTTCAACCCGTAGATTTCAACCAGCAGGTCGAAGCAGATGCACACGTCGGCCATTTCCTCGTACAGGTTTTCGATAAGCTCGCTGCGTCCGACCTTGTTGGTTTGGTCTTCAGGATTGTAGCGTTTGAGCTTGCTGATAGACTGAATGAGTTCGGCGCATTCCTCCATGCAGACGGTGGTCTGCGCGTCCTTGCCGTATCGTGCGATGCTTCGCATTTTTACGGCGTCCGCCTGTTCGGGGCTGAGATAGTATTTCATGCTGTCACGCCAGTCTTGTTCAACGGCCACCGCGCAACCTCCAACATTCGGTGCAGAGTCCATGATATAGGATGCTTTCTTTCGTGGTGAGTTTCTTCATGCAGTGGTAGCAGCGTTGTGCGACTCCTGCGACCATTTCCCTAATAGCATTCATCTGGATACTCCAATCCTTCCTGTCTGTTCTCGTCCGTCAATGCCGAGTCGATGTCCTGCTTGCAGGTTTCGCACAGCATTTCCGGATACCATTCTTTCAATGTCATATGGCACCCGCAGTTTAGGCATTGACGAGGCATTTTAACATCCTTCATTGCAAAGCCTCCACAGCAGGCTGCGGAGCCTTCTGATTCTGATAGTGCCCGACCATTCCGTATGGCTTCACCGCAGAATCGTTCAGATATTCGAACGAAACCTGTCCGATTCGCATGCCGGGCATCAGCATGATTGGGAAACTGTTCTCGTTCTTCAATTCGACTGTGATGGTTCCGATGAAGCCGGCGTCAATGAATCCTGCGGTCACGTGCGTGCAGAGTCCAAGCCTGCCGAGACTGCTTTTCCCGTCGAACCGTGCCATCATATTGTCCGGGAGGCTGATTTTCTCCACGGTCGCTCCCAATACGAACTGTCCGGGCTGGAGCATGTAGTGTCCGTCGATTCTGACGGTTTTGATGTGGACGCCATGTAGCGTGTAGTTGTCGCCGTCCGCATAGCCTTCTTCCGCATCCATGACGAAGGTGGCGATTGTGTCTTGCAAGGTCACGTCATACGAGTTGGGGTTCAACTGTTTTTCCGTGTATGGCAGGATTAGGTCTTGATGGTCTGCGCACTGTTCGATGGTGATGTCGTTCAGCATTTCTTTCCTTCCTGCATGAATGCCAATGCCATGGCGAGGTAGGCGATGGCGTCCAGATACGAGTCTTCTTTTTTGAGGTTGTGTTTGATGCGTTCGATTTTCAGTTCGGCCATCATGAGTGCCACATGCACTTCGGCTGCTTCCGCCCCGAACCATCGTTGTCCAATGCGGCGGCACATGGATTGCGGGTCACCGTACTCTTCCGCCTTGTCTCCGGTCAGCATGTCTTCGATGCGTTCGAAATTGTGAATGATTCGCTGGTAGATTCGCGGTCGCCCGTCTTCAGACGGCGGGAGTGGCGGGTTCATGGAGTCCGCGAGCGTGTCGGTGTCCTTCCGTAGCGCCTTATTGACGTTTTCCATCGTCTCATCCCAATTGTTTTTCGTTTTTAACGATATCATCGAGGGTTTTCCTTCCTTCTATCACGTCCATGACCTTGCGGTTCCATGGCGTGTCCGGTACGAGTATGCGCTGTTGTCCCTGATAGGGGCTTCCGCGTCGCACCAGTCTTCTGTTGGCCTGCTCCCAGTCGGCGTATGTCCATGGGAGGTCGAGCCATATCTGGTCTTTTATGAGATGCTGCAACCCATCGACGCCGGTACCCATGGACTGCGGGTTGGCGACTATGAGCCGGTATTTCCCGCGTTCTTCGTCAGGCATGGCGAGGAATGTTTTCGCGTCGGTGCATGGCGTCCAAGTGCGGTAGATTTCGTCTCTTACCGCTTTGAACCGCGTCCATACGAGCAGTGGTGTCTGGTCTTCGCGTCTCTTGGCTTCACTGTAGACGGTTTTGAGTTTGGACACGCCGAACCAGTATGATTCTCCACGGTCTTCGGTCTTGTAGGCGAAACCGTCATCGAGTTGGGCGAGCTTGACGGCTGCGGCGCTCGCGCTGGCAGCGTACACGTCTTCGGCCAGTTGGTGGGTGTTCGTCCACTGTTCGAATGCCATGTCCTCCTGTTCGGTTTTCGGACTGGGCAGCCATTCCACGGTGGGTAGCGGGTTTCCTCCGCGTCGAATGTCCAGTACGAGCTTCTGTAGCTGTTGGCACGCTTCCTTGACCATGGGCTTGGAGTACGTGTATTTGACTACGAGACGCCCTTGTATGTTCATCGTGTGTGGTTTACCGTACTGTACTCTGAAAGCCCCTATGGTGCGCCAAGAATCGCCAAGTATGGCTATCCTGTCCCTGGCGTGCGGATACATGACAACGGTCTGCCCGTACAGGTCTTCCAAATCCTTCGGGGCTGGCGTGCCGGTCAGCATTAGCACGTTCTCGGCAAGGTCGCTAATGCCTTTCACGACTTTGGAACGTCCGCTCCTAGGATTCTTCACCATGTGGCTTTCATCCACGATGAGGCTGAAACCGTCCGGCACTTCGCCCAGCTTAGCGGCCATATTGTAGGACACTACGAGGTAGCGGTAGTCTTCAATCCAACCATGCTTGCGGTACTCGTCGATGGTCATGGCCTTGCCGTGTGACCATTGGCTGATTTGCGGTAGCCATGCGGTTTTCACGACGCTTGCCGGACAGATGACGAGAATATGTTTCGCATCATCCAGCAGGTCCATGCTGCGCTTGGTCTTGCCGGTTCCGGCCTCGTCGAAGATGAAAGCCCTCACTGCTGCTCCTTTCCATGCTCGGCATCCCATGCGGCTATGCGCTCGCGTCCTTCCGGCGTTTTACGCCAGTTACGCCAAGTCTGATAGCAGACGCCATGTTCCTCACGGAATTTCTTCTGCCATTTGCGGCATGCGGCTTGGGTTTCCTCACGATGCTGTTTCCGGTATCGCACCCAATAGTCGAGCATTTTCTCGTGGTTTTCGTTCACCCACTTTTTCTTAATCTTCCGCTTGTGTGACGCTTTTTCTGGCGTCATGTCGGCATAACGGGTGACCGTCTTCTTTTTTCTGGCGGGTGGCATCGGCTTGGGCTGGCGCATTTTTTCTACGTCAGCCCAAGCCTCGCCGTCAAGCCATTCGGATAGGTCACTCTTCATCGTTCTTGTTGCTGATAAGGTCGATGATGCCTTTGACCGCGCCGATGAGGATAAGGATGACTCCTGTGCTTCCAAGCACGGACAGGGCGATGACGAGCATGTACAGGCAGTTCATCATGAGCTCATGCATTTTTCTTCTCCTTTACTACGCTGAGCCGAGTGGTTGTCGAGTTTTTCTGGAATGGGGTCAGGTCTGCTGGGTGTTGGCTGAAGTACGCCTTGTAGTCGGTGGTTGTGCGCGTGGTTTCCACCAGTCTTGCGACATGCCCCGAGTATGACACTCGCTCGCCGGGATGCTCTTCCAGCCATGTGGAGAGCCGCTCTTTCAACGTCTCGTACCGGTACTTCGCGGCCAACAGTTCAGACAACAATCGGTGTCCGTCATTGTACGCGTCAGCTGGTTTTGCCGCACGCTCGTATTCGGTCGCATACCGTTCCAGTTCGCTCGCTTCCATCACGTCCGGGATGATTACGATGTCGAGCGTTTCCTTGATTCGTTCGGTGATGTAGTCGGCGTTCATCGTCTCCCATGACGGGGGGCGTTGCGCGTAGATGATTTCCGCACGTTCCGTGCCCATCATGCGGGCTTCTATCTGCGCTTGGGCTGAATACTGCCGACGCTGTTCCGTGGCAAGGAATGCGTAGGATGGTTTGCTTCCGGTTTTCACTTCGACGGTGTGCACAATCCCGTCATGGTCGCGGTATGCTGCATCCAATGAGACGTGCAGGCGTCCGTCTGTGTAGAAGCTGTTGTCATACCATGCGAGCTGCCCGTTCTCCAACCGGCTGACTGGAGTGTTCTTGTCCACGATGGTCAACTGGAGGCGTTCGGCATACAGCTTGACGAGCATTGGCTCCCAAATGCTGCCGAACCGCAACGCGGATTGCACTGCCGGAATGTCTGGAGGGGGTGATGGTAATTGTCCGGTGGCGATGAAATGCGCGAGGCTTGATGCACCTATCGTTTCCTCGCGGGCTTCGAGCCACGTTTCACGGTCCGAGAAGATTCGGTATGTCAGATTTCTTTCGTCCATCTCATTTTTCCTTCCGAATCGACGATGAGGATATCGTGGTAGACGTTCGTCATGTCCACCCAGTTTTTGAAGAACAGCATGGTTTCTACGGCTTTCTTTCCGTATAGGAGCATGACGTTCGCGTTATGTTCGGCGAGCGCCTTGAGTTCGCGGCACTGGTCTGGGCTTGGCTTGCCGACCGTGCGTTTCAGTTCGATGAACCATACGTTGCCGAGCGGGTCTACGGCGGTCACGTCGGGAAATCCGTTGCGTGAGCGTCCTTCGGTTTTCTGTACGTACCATCCTTGCTGTTCCAAGATTTTGATGAGACGGTTTTGGATGGTTGATTCCAATGGTTCCTGCCTGTGGTTATTCAATGTCGGCATTGTCAGCCTCCGTGATGCTAGTGGCGCTGACCCATACGGCGTAGGTGCCGTCAGGTTTGCGGCGTGTCACCGCGGCGTATTCGATCGTCGGTTCTGTCCATGCGAGCAGATGCTTGCGTACATGGTATGCAGTGGCGTTCGCGACGTTGCGTTTCCTGTATGAATGGTATTCGGCCCATTTGCCGAGATTGTTTTTGAGTTCCGTGTTGAACGCGGTGCCTTTTCGAACATTGGCGGGGGGGGTGTCTAGGAATTTCGTCATTTGTTTTCCTTTGGTTTGAAATATGCGGGCATGATTGATTTTGGCGGGATTCTGCCTTCGCGCTCCAACCGTTTAGCATGCGGGAACAGCCAGCCGCGTGACACTCCGAGTGCTTTTCGCGGCTTGGCTGATGCTCATGCATGTGGTGAGCGCGTCAATCAGCGTGTCATCACTGTAGTTGATTGGCGCGTTCATGGTTAACTAGAATTCCGGTTCCGGTTCGCCGGCACCCTCGTCTTCGATGGCCAGCTGGGTGTATGCTCCGAACCTGTGGGGGGCGGGGGTGTTGTTCTTTTCGACTCGAAGCAGCTGCACGCCGGTGAGGAAGTAGGTGAGGCGTCCTTCCTTCGTGTTGCCGATTTTGAATGCGACGTTGGCGAGTGTGCCGTCGCCCGGCTCTTCGTCTAGTTCGATGTCGTTGGCGTTCTGGTCAACGATGCTGGGCCTCCACTTGGACGAGAGGTTGATGAGCCATTTGCCGCGCTGCGGCTGTGTTCCGTCCTTAAGGGTGATGAGGTCACCATCCTTGTAGCGGAGGTTGTCACCATTGGCGCGCACGCCCCGCTGTTTCGCGGACGCTACGAGTTCCTTGTGCACGTCGCCGTTCTTCGGGAAGGCGAGCTGCAACTGGTAGCTCGGTTCGATGCCGCGCTGTTTCGCCGAGTCGGACTGGTATTTTTTCTTGATGTGGACGAATCGGATTTCGCCTACCGCTTCGATTTCGAGCATGTCGTTTGCCATTGTTTTTCCTTTCAGTTGAATTCTTCAGTGAGGGACGGGCGTGGGAGGGGGGGTGTGGCTTTTCCGTCATCATCCATTACGGTGGTGAGCCCGAGCAGATGGATGAGACCGTAGCGTCGGTAGTAGGTTTCGAAACTGCCCACCTGCTGCGCAGCTGCGGCCTGATACGTGTAGCTGCTGCTTACCGCCTCACCGTGCTTCACCATGTCCATAAGGTTTTCACCATCGTGCGCGCTCTCGTAGACTGCGACGGTGAGCGTGTTGTAGACGGTTGGCATGTCCGTGTCCGCGCCGATGATTTCGCTTGCGCATACCGCGGTCCAGCCCAAACCGTTTTCCGTCATGCTTGACTTGACCAATTGCCAAATGTCGTTCAGTGTGGCGTACTTGTAGCCGTATCCTTCGGCGGTGCGTTTCACCGCTTCGACGGACTGTTGCACGGCTGCGATTCGAGTGAATACGTCATGTCGTTTGTCATTCGCCATTGTTCTTCCTTTTTTCGATTTCGTTTTCGATGAGTGTTTCGTCAACTGCAATGCTGTATGCCGTTGCTACGATATCATCGAAGTCCTGTTGTGTGTGGGGGCGGTGTTCGCTGAGCGCCAGTCCGGCTATGGTTGCGTAGTTTTCGTCGGTTGGGTCCGCTTCGTAATCGTCTATGAGACTCTGCCATACGTTGTAGCGTCCTTGCAGCCATGCGGTGAGCGCGTTCTGATAGTCTCGTGGCATGTATGGCAGTGCGGTGTCGAGCGCAACGACGGTGCCTACCGCATCGACACCGGCGTTGAGCGCATTGTCGGATAGGCAGCTCAGGTATGTCTCAACCTTGTTGCGAAAATATTCTGACTGATTCATTGGTTACCTCATTTCTTCGGTTTCATTGTTATTATATCATGGCGTGCCTTGCGACACGCCCGAAAATTTATCATACGTTCCAAAACATGTTGGAAACCCATACACCGCGTGCGTATTCAACCGGCGTACCCTCAAGCCATTTAAGGCAACCGTGGGGGGTAATAAGCGCCACGAGTCCCTGACCGTCGAACACGTGATTGTCATATCCGCTGTCAATCCACGCATCCACCATGTTGCGCGAGTCTGAAGCGTGCGGACCGTCTTCATACTCGTATGCGATTCCATTATGCGCAATATACCCCCTGTCAGTGCGGAACGGGTGACAGTTGCGTGGCTCCACCGCGCCATGCGTGGCGAGACGGAAGTGAATCAGGCACGGGGCGTTCCTGAGCTGCTCCCAATGGCTGAAGATGAATCCGACAACCTTCATCGGGTCAACGTTCTTAAAAACCCTCAGACGCTCTCCATCCCACCAGCTAACACCTCCACCGTCCGGATTAGTCTCACTCATAGCGAGAATGTCATACGGTTCCGGCATTGCACCCGGCACTGCGGTTACGATTACACACATTGGTTTTTTCTCTTTTCTAACGGTAGGGGCGGGACGTTCCCGCCCCCGACGATTGGTTGTCAAGCGTTGTCCTTGGCGATATTCTCCCTGATTTGAGCATACCGAGCGCACAGTTCGGAACGTCCCGCACGCTTGTACAAGCGCAGTGCGGTGCGTTCCAACGACTCCACGGTGGGCTTGCCGTGCGAGGCGCGTGCTACGCGGCAGCGCAAGATATTACCCAGCACCCATTGAGCGTCGGCGCGGCTGCGACGAAAATAGTCGTATCCATCCCATATCGTCTCGCCGCCGGCGGCATGGTAGATGCGGAAACGGCCGAGGCTGCGGTATGACTCGCCATGGTCCACAATCATTTCCGTAGCGCACTTAAGATAGATGTGCAGCGGTTGCAGATTGCGTGACGGAAAAGCGTAGGGATATGCTGATTTAACAAGACGCTCCTCGACACTCTTGCGCCGGACCGCGCGGCGATTCTGATTGTCGCGCCATCCCTGACACGCGCGGTGCGTGTCGCCATGGCTTGCGCGCGCACGACGCGAAACCCTGACGTTGGCCTCGACTTTGCGACGGATTGCCTCGGCACGCTCTTTGCGCTCCCGCTCCTCTTCGGCCTTGCGTTTGGCGGTTGCATAATGTGCCGTCACAAGACGTTCACCAAGGGTGCGGTGTGGCGCGGTGGTCACGTTGTCGGCCATACATGAGGCGTACCGTTCTATGACGTCCGCCCCAACGGTGCCGCGGGGGTGCTCTTCAAAAAACCGCCACATGGCGCGCACCCACTTGACCGCTGGCTCAAGCTTGCCTGCACTGCCCGCATACCAGCAGTCAAATGACCGCAGCTCGATAGTGTCAATGTGTTCGTCGTTTACAGCGGTATGCTTGCCGTCGTATTCGCCATGCTTGAGCTCACACCAATAATCATCGGACATGTGGCGCATGTTGAGGCGCCTGCATTGCGTTTCATTGAGTCCGCGCAACGCCCAATACCACCGGCTCGCGCACTGGTTGGGGGTGCGTGCAACGTGGATGTGGCCGCCCGCGTTTTCGCCATAGTCGGGGATGCGTTCGACTAGTTTCACCAAGGCTGGGAGTTTGGACATGTCGAGAATATTGGTTTGCAATTCGACGCCACCGGCACCCAATGACGCGTCACTGTCCCAGCCAGCAATAAGGCTCGATTCGGTGATGGCAGCCACGAGGTCGGTGTGGAGCTCGGATTCCATTTCGACTTCCACCCCGAACGTGAACTGCTTCCCGTTTCTGAAGGTGTACGGGTAGGTGTACTCGGTTTCCTTGGAGGCTAGGAGCACCCCGTTGCCGCGGTGATGCGGACAGTAGCAACCACCGTCCGAACTTCCCTCGCATCCCTCGCAGAGGATTGCGTCGCAATCGTGGGCCTCGCAATCATAGTAGGCGCTGCTTGGGTCTAGTGGCGTTCCGCACTGCGCGCACCATGCTGTTTCGTCTTCAAAATCCGTGTCATCGTAGACTCGGCGCATTTCGGAATCGGACGTGCGGACGTAGAATTCGTCGCCGATTGCGACGCATTCTGCGGTGCCTTCCGGCCACCGGTTGCAGTACGTCCGGAAGAGATACTGCGGTATGCCGCTGCGGTCTATCCACTCGGCGTACGGTTCTCCTCCGAGGATTGCGATTCTTTCAGCCATTGTTACCACTCCTTGATAGATGGCTTTTTTTCGTGCCCTTGCTGGACTTGCACCAGCAAGGTATGCTGTCAGGGCTGGACGGTCAGACAGTCGATGATTCGTAGCGTTTCGGTGTCCGTGGCGTCCTTTGTGGTTATCGCGGTGACGGTTGGCGTGGTGATATATACGCCATAGCTGGCGAGTGGCACCAATCGTACCGTGATATACCCCTTGGTTGCCTTCTCGTTGCCGTTGGATGTGCGGATTACGTCGTATCCGCGTGTCTTCATGTTGTCGATGAATGTTTGCCGTTGCATTGCTGCCTCCTCTTGTTTTTATGGTTTTAATATATCACTTTGGTATTCTGTTGTCAACCCCGGCGTGTCGCATTTCGCCATTACGTGGGGTGGCATTACAGCTCGGACATGATGTATGTTTTGCGGCGCGCCGAACCCCGTGCGGTCGCGTCGATCTGCCGTCCGTCCTTGACGGCCTTGCGCAACCACGGCAGGGTGACGCAACTGAAAACGTCATCCGTCTGCGCGAGGAATTCCTTGACATGGCGCAATGTCGTTGCACTCAGGAGTTCCATTGCGATCTTGACCTCGAAGGTCTCCGGCACTGCGCCCCAGTCGCTCGTGGGCGTGACCACCGCTACCGTGCTGCCGTATGACCTGAGCACGTAAAACATGCCACGCTCGTAGGTCCACTGCTCTACGACGGCCTTGCCGTAAAAGGACTTGTGGCCGTCGTACTGAGGCCTGAGCTCGAACGCTCCAATGTATTCACTCATTTCAATTACTCCTTGGTTAATGCTTTTAATATACGGTGTTTAGCGTCGTGTGTCAAGTCGGCGTGTCGCAGTCGTTGTGACGGCCCACGCCATGAGCATCCCACACGCTGGGCGTCGGCAATGGAGCGACACCCCCTTTTGAGGGTGCCGCCACACAGGCGCTCAGGCGGTGGCCGCCCAGCTGCCCTCGGCGTCGGCATACCCTCTTGGGTCATTGGTGACGGTCAGTGGCGTGAGTTCGCCGTCGCGGTAGGCGTAGACCTCGCCGGCTGAGGTGATGAACACCCCATCGCCTCCCTTGACGTATCCCTTGCCGCTCAGTGCCTTATGCATTTTGTCCTCCATCTCTTGGTTTGGTTGATACTTATAATATACCGGATTTTATATCATGCGTCAAGTCGGCGTGTCGCGAGAATGATTCTCAATACCAACACCCACCGAATCCAGGAGCCGTGAACACGGTTAACAGGTGAACCCACTTAATACATTGCTCCACTTAATGCATGTCATATGTTAACGCATGTCATTGGTTAATAAATGAACCCACTTAACGGATGTACCGAGTTAATGGATGCC
>ULUV01007415.1_pt1 | contig 31809 bp, 29 predicted proteins | sample 1958921 | NCBI WGS metagenome assembly ULUV01 (sample SAMEA4835772, study PRJEB28245) | human gut metagenome | biome: gut microbiome; material: fecal sample | place: Denmark | collected 2008
GAAGAAAGCACCGCCCCCTGCTCTATCGAGCATCGTACCGAACATCACAAAGAGGAACACAACCGTCGCGGACACATGCAGCGGAACACCGTAAATGCCCTGTGTATCCATCGTGATCTGGGAAATGAAGCGGGAAAGTGTTGCACCTTTAAAGGCCACTACGTCCGGCAGGTACGGACCTAAAAAGACGTAGGCGATGAAAGCACCGCAGATGATGGGAAGTGCAGGTCCCAGAACACGGCGAGTCGCTTCCAGCATCAGAACAATCAAAATCACGCCGAAGATCAAGTCGCGACCGATCGGCATGCCGGGACGCTCGGAAATACCGGCGTAATCAATCACGATATATAAGGCTCCGATAACGCCGACGATACCGATCATCCAGTCAACGATCGTCACGCGTTTCATTGCCAGAAGAATTCTGAGGTCCCAGCGAGACTTAAGTTCGGACTTAAGTGTCGGAAGGTTGAGATAAATCAGAGCAAGTGCAAAAGCCAAGTGAAAAGCTTTGACATATAAAGAGTCCAACAGCAGCCACGAAGCGGTGGACATCTGGAAAAAGGCCCAAGCCAATGCAACAATGTACGTCAGTTTGGCCGAGAGCCCGGTCTTATCTTCTTTAAGACCTTTATCTCCGAGCTGCTGAACCTGTTTTTTGTATTCGCCGATTACGTCTTCGGAGGCATTCTTTTTAGGCTGGGGAATGTAGCCCGGGATGCCTGCCTGCGGCAGCAGCATTTCTGTGTTCGATTTGTCCGTCATGTTGACTCCTTTTTACTTCTTAACGAGCCTCTAACGAGGTTCGCAAAGACCCGGAGTCCCGAGTCTTTGCGTCATTTAAAGCTGAATTACTTCACGAGACCTGCTTCTTTGTAGTACTTGAGAGCGCCCGGATGGATCGGGGCGGTCAGGCCCTGAAGCATGCTTTCCGGTGTCAGGTTGGCAAGAGCCGGATGCAGTTTGCGGAACTGATCGAGGTTGGTCATCACTTCCTTAGTAACGGCATAAACAACGTCGTCCGGTGTATCGGCGGAGGTCACTAAAGTGGCGAGCATGCCGACGGTCTTAACCTTGTCCTTAGCGTTGACGGCATCGGGATACTGATCCATCGGGATTTCCGTCATGCTGTAGTAGGGAGCTTCTTTCAGCAAAGAGGCGACTTCGGCTTCGGAGATCGGGACGATACGGACTTTGCGTTTGCCGGCAGTTGCTTCTTTAATGTTGCCGTTCGGATGACCGACGGTGTAGAAGAAGCCGTCAATACGACCGTCCTGCAGAATTCTGGGGGCGTCGGCGGGTTTCAGTTTTTCATCACGGAAATCTTTTCCTGGAACGATGCCGACGGCATTGAAGATGTCGGTGGAGTTAATGCGGTTGCCGGAACCCGGGTCACCGAGGTTAATGGTCTTGCCCTTGACGTCTTTAACGGACTTGATGTTGGCGTCTTCGGCAGCCACGAAAGTCACGGCTTCCGGAGCAAGAGCGAAAACAGCGCGGAGTTTTTTAACGGGTTTGCCTTCCCAAGCACCTTTGCCGTTGTAGGCCATGTACTGTGTATCGGCCTGAGCGATACCGAAGTCCAGATCCTTAGAGTCGATGGCGTTGATGTTGAACTTAGAGCCGCCGGTCGATTCTACGGAAGCACGGACACCGTACTGATCTTTCTTTGCGTTCACGATCTTGGCAATAGCGCCGCCTGTCGGGTAGTAAACACCGGTGATGCCGCCGGTACCGATCGTGACGAATTCTGTTTTAGCGAAAGCAGTAGCGCCTGCCATAGCGAAAGAAGCTGCAACTGCAAAGGGGATGAGTTTTTTGACGAACATGAAAGTCTCCGTTTGAGATTTAATTGTGTAACCAGTGCGTTTGCTGCTCAGCTTATGGCTTTCATCGCAGCGGACAAGGTCTCGATTTTTTTACTCGCAAACCCCGGAAAAGCGCTTCGCTTTTCCTGTCACTTTCATAGAAGCAAAAGTCGTGCCAACTTTTGTTCAAACAAAACGGCCTGAGAGTCAGTGAAATTGAACCAAAAGAGCTCACAAGAAATGATCAAAACTTATTGATGTGCACTCTTTTGGTGCGTCTGCACCAAATTAGGAGTTTTTCTACTGTGCACGGCCTTTTGTGCAAAGAATTTTCTGCTTGCGAACTTAGAATAGGTGCATTGTTTTTGAGGAGCATTGAATGAGTCAAAAAGAATTTGTAAAACCGGTTGGTTTAGAAACCCCTTATCGCCTCTTTAATTTAGGCGGCACTGCCTTTGTTGAGAGCAAACAAGGCGACGATCTGGATATCATGCCCGCTTCTTGGAACTGCCCGTTGGATTATGACAAGATGACGGTCGTCATTGATTCGACTCACTATTCCCGCAAGCTCATTGAAGCGAGCGAATACATCCTGCTTGCCGTTCCGGGAATGGGAATTCAGAAAGAAATTCTTTATTTAGGTTCCGTAAGCAAGAACGACAATCCCAACAAGATTGCCGACAGCGGTCTGAAATTCTTTACGCTTCCTGACTGCGACTTTCCGCTGCCCGAAGGATGCTCTGCATGGGCAGTCATTAAGCTGATCCGTGAACCGCACAACGAAAAGACTTATGACCTCTTCATGGGCCAAATTGTTAAAGCTTGGGCTGACTCCCGTGTCTTCTCCAACAACCATTGGCACTTAGAAGAAGGTCCGGATGAACTGCGCTCTATGCACTATGTCGCCGGCGGTCACTTCTATGCGATCGGCAAACGCGTCGACGTCACGCTCTAATTACTAAGTTGCTTAGAATAGGTCCGTACCAACCCGGACCTATTTTTATGCCAGAAACCACAAAAATCCAATCTGTTGCCATCCTTGGCCGCGGAGCCTTGGGCGTGATGTACGGAGACTTTCTCACTCCGCGTATGCCAGAGGGCTCGGTTTATTTTCTAGCGGACGCTAAACGCTGTACACGCTATCGTGAGCAGTCCCTCACAGCCAACGGCCGCCCCTGCTCCCTCCTTTTTGAGAGCCCCGAAGAGCTGAACAAAGCACCTGACTTGCTGATCGTTGCTTTAAAAGGGCCCGCTTTGGAAAGTGCTTTGCAAGGCATCAAAGGTCTGATCTCTGAAAATACCATCGTCATCTCTGTGATGAACGGCATCTCCAGCGAAGACATCATCGAGCAAGAACTCGGAACGCACAGGATCGTTCACTGCGTTGCCCAGCGAATGGATGCGCTTTTTCAAAACGGCGTACTGACTTATAAAAATTTCGGAGAGCTTGTGATCGGACTCAGTCCGGAACATAAGGGCGAGCCTGAGGTTCTCGATGCCGTTGTGGATTTTTTTGATAGAACCGAAATGCCATACGTTGTCGATAAAAACATCCTGCACCGCATGTGGTGCAAGTGGATGCTCAATGTCGGCGTCAATCAGACATTAGCCGTCTATAACGATGTTTTTCGTCGTGTGCACCAAGAAGGCGAAGCCAGAGAAACATTGAAGGCCGCGATGCGCGAGGTACTTTCACTTTCACAAAAAGAAGGCACCGGACTCACCGAACAAGACTTCCGAGATTACCTTCAGATCATCGATGAATTAAATCCCGACGGGATGCCTTCAATGCGGCAGGACAGGCTGGCAAATCGGCTGACCGAAGTCGATTTCTTTGCGGGCACAGTCATTCAAAAAGCTGCTAAATACGGATTACCCGTACCTATCAATTGCCGTCTGTACCATGAAATAAAAAGTTTCGAAGCTCAGTATTAAGGCAACTCATTTTGGTAAGTTTTGAATAAGCCTTCTGTCGAGCCGTCCTACCATGCTTGCAACTATGGAGGTAACTCAAATGTCTAATAACGTTTTGATTCTTGATGCAGGCTGCCAAAACTTCGGTAAAGGCGGCGAGCTCAACCATTATTTATCTCGTCTCGCTGAGGGAGAATTGACTAAACTCGGTTGGAATGTCGAAATCACATTGATCGACAGCCAATGGGAAATCGCTGCTGAAGCGGAAAAGATTAAGAAAGCCGATGTCATCATTGTCCAGACACCGGGCTGGTGGATGAGCACACCGTGGCAGCTTAAGCGTTATGAAGACCTCGTCTTTGTTCAGCCCGGCGTCGTCGGCAATGACGGCCGCTCTCATCTGCATCCCGATGACAATTACGGCAGAGGCGGAATTCTGACAGATAAGAAGTTCATGATCAGCAGCACTTGGAACGCTCCGAAGACCGCTTTTGACCGTAAGGGCGACTTCTTTGAAGGCCGCGGCGTTGACGGCGTCTTCTTCCCGCTGATTAAGGCTTTTGAATTCTTAGGAATGAAGCAGCTTCCGTCCTTCATGTGCAATGACGTCGTGAAGAATCCGCACATTGGAGAAGATGTAAAACGCTGGAAGGAACACCTTCGTCACGTATTCAAAATTGAGTAAGTAGTTAACACATAAACAAAATCCTCGGAATCTAAAAAACTCCGAGGATTTTTTGGTTTAGGCGAAACGGAATTCTGTCTTAGAGTTCCATTGCCTTAGTGGCCTTGTCCAGTCCGAAAGCTTTGTGAAGCGCACGAACGGCCAATTCCATGTATTTTTCGTCGACGACGATGGAGGTGCGGATTTCGGAAGTAGAAATCATCTTGATGTTGATGTTTTCTTCAGCCAGGATGCGGAACATCTTGGCGGCAACACCGGCGTGGCTGCGCATGCCGATACCGACGCAGGAGATCTTAGCGATGGAAGCGTCTGTTAGGATGCCTTCTTCACCGAGGTACGGTGTGACTTCTTTTTCCAAAACCTTCATGGCTTTGTCGAGGTCGTTGCGGCTGACCGTGAAGCTGAAGTCGGTCAAACCGTTCTTAGCTGCGTTCTGCACGATCATGTCAACTTCAATGTTGGCTTCGGCAATGTGGCCAAGAATCTTGTAGGCGATACCCGGGGTATCGGGCACGTGCGGCAATGTAATCTTGGCTTCGTTTCTGCTGAAAGCGATGCCGGAAACAACAACTTTTTCCATCTTGGGATCTTCCTCAAAAGTAATCAGGGTACCGGAGTTTGCTTCTTCATCTACCGGAATATCAGGGTCTGTCAGGCTGGAGAGCACGCGGGTCGGAACGCGGTATTTACCGGCAAATTCCACACTGCGGATCTGAAGAACCTTGGAGCCGAGGGAGGCCATTTCCAAAATTTCCTCAAACGCCACAACATCCAATTTGCGAGCGTCGCTGACCACGCGCGGATCAGTTGTGTAAATACCGTCGACGTCGGTGAAGATAAGGCATTCGTCTGCATGAAGAGCAGCTGCCAGGGCAACAGCGGAAGTGTCGGAACCGCCACGGCCGAGCGTTGTGATGTTGCCCTCTTCATCACAGCCTTGGAAGCCCGCAACAATCACAACCTTACCGTCATTCAGGTCGGCCATGATTCTGTGAGAATCGATCTCTTTAATACGAGCTTTGGTGAAGGCGTTGTCTGTCAGAACTCTGACCTGAGTACCTGTATAGCTGCGAGCCGGCACGCCTAAATTCTGGAGTGCCATCGCAAGAAGACCGATGGTGACTTGTTCGCCGGTGGAGGCGATCACATCAAGTTCACGGGGATCGGGATTCTTTTGAATTTCTTTTGCCAAGGCAATCAGGCGATTGGTTTCACCGCTCATCGCGGAGACGACAACTACTACCTGATGGCCGGCATTCTGCCACTTCGCGATGCGTCGAGCGACATTTTTGATGCGCTCAACGGAACCGACTGAAGTGCCGCCGTATTTTTGAACAATCAACGCCATTTTTTATCTGTATCTTTAAATATCGAAGGGGCTGGTCTTTGTTGTTTCAACCAGAACTAACTTTCATTTTATGTAAAGAATTGATAAAAATTGGCTTTCCTAGTAAAAGTTTGATCGTCCGTTTAGATGACCATCGCAACGTGCACGAAAACCAATAATCCGCTGAACAGCACGATGAGATAAGCAATCACACCGAAGATATAAATTGCCTTGAGTAACGATTTTCCCTTAAGGCGCATTGCCGCCATAAAGCTCAGTACGGAAAAAACGAATCCCCACAGATAGAGAATGACAGCACAAATTAAAAGCGCCAAACCTGCCGCGTCAAAGTTAGGATTTTCTCGATAGGTAAAAGCCATTCCTACGCCGTAGAACATCAGCGCCCAAAAGAGCGATCCGCAGACGAGATAGCCCCAGAAAAGTTTTCCTACGGAACGGTTGCCCGGGAATCCTTTGTTCAGTTCAGCTTCCGCTTTTGCCTTTTCTTTCTTTAACTCAGCATAAGAAGGCTGTGCAGGAACCGGCTGTTCTTTTGTTTGAGTGGTTTGAGCAGCGATTTCTTCGCTTTTCTTTTCCTTTTCTTGTGTGTCCATTCTTTTCCTAAATTAGTGTTTGGGATAGACGGCGAGTTCAACCAAATTTTGATCCGGATCTCTCAAGTAGACCGATGTCATCTCACCTTTTCTTCCATGGCGAATCACCGGCCCCTCAACGGGAACGTCAAGTTTGCGAAAAGCTTCAGCGATTTCACACGAATCCGAGTCCGTTTGGATTTCCAAACAAAAGTCTCCGGTACCCGGCACGGCAACTTTCGCTTCGGGCAGTAAGGGATGCCCGATTACATGAAGGTTGATCTTAAAGTGCGGGAACTCGATCTCGTACCTTTCGCCGTCCTTTCGAACCGGCAGTCCGAGGAGACGATAAAAAGACACCATGGCTTCCGGCTGAGCCGTCGTCAGACAGAAATGATCCAGTTCCAAAATTTCAAAAAGTTCGGAGGGCACTGAGCATCCGCCGATATAAATCGGTTTTCCTTCCTGCAGAACAATATCTCCCTGCTTAAGCTCGGGATGCATCTGAAGGTATTCGTCTTTGATGACAACCTCACCGCCGATCACCTTTCCCACAGAAATGCGATACAGCGGTTTGGACCGTTTTTTAACGGGATCCCAAATGTTCTTGTACTCAAAGACATATTGCGAAGTTCGCGTTTTTTGAATGCCGAATTTCGCCGTTCTAAGGTCGGTTACCGACTCAGCGCTCACTCTTTCCTCCATTTTTGAGTTTCCTATTATGGACAATTTTGAGGCGCTGTTTCATCACCTCCGACTACAATTTCCCTGCTCGGGCAGTAAAAGACCCGACCAAAATTCAAACAACACTACAGGAGGTAAATTCCGATGACTGATTCATGCACATGCTGCTGCGGCTCTAAGAAGGCAGAAGAGAAGAAACCTGTCGATCCGAAGGTCGAAGAAGCCAAAGAACTGAAGAAAGAGGAAGTTGAGGCTGTTGAAGCCAGTACCGTTGAAGGTGAATAATCCTCTGTCTTCTGAATAGGGTAATGGAAATATCAGAAAGCCGCACGTGAGCGAGAGTTCATGTGCGGCTTTCTTTTGCCTTTCGGCCAATCACCAAGGAGAAAAGAATGATCGATCGGTTAAGGAACCTTGATATTTGTGAATTCGTGACATTCGTCGCAAGCCAGAACCGGTTTCTTATGACCGTGGTGGCAAGCGCCGCAATCTAAATTTTCTAAGTGAGAATCGTGCGGATTGATATCGTTTTTATCCGTCCTTGCTGCGAGTTTTTCGTAACTGACGTGACATTTGAGGCAGCCGTCTGTGTTAACAGCTTTCGGAGGCATTGTGGTATGACAGGATTCGCACTTCAAACCGCGCTCAACGTGCCGATCGGCCAGCATTTTATCTGCAGCCCAAGCACCCTGTACCGATACGAGTGCTAAGGAAACTACGAGCAGTAACTTCTTCATGAGAAAATCCTTTTTTTCTTATTGCCGGAGACCGGCGCCTGTCGGCGCCGGCGTTATTTAATTATGACCAGGGAGTTTCGTTGGCAACCGTTCTGCCGGCGATTCTTCCGAATACGCAGGCTTCGGAGTTGTTCGTGGCACCCTGATAGATGTGGCCCCACATAGAACCTAATTCACCTGCGCTGTAGAGGCGAGCGATCGGTTTGCCGAACGGATCGAGAACCTGCCCCAGTTTGTTGCGGCGCGGACCGCCCTGGGTGTTCAGGATTGTCGGATAGAGCTCAGCAGCGTAGTAAGGACCGTCACCGATCGGACGAGAGATCACAGGGGCTTCACGGCCTTCGAAAGCAACCTTACCCTTCTTCTCGAGAGGACGACCGAAGTCTTTGTCGGCGCCGGCATTGATCTGGCTGTTCCATCTGTTGACGGTTTCGACCAGGTTTTCGGCCGGAACGTTGATCTTCTTGGCCAGTTCTTCGATGGTCGGAGCGGAGACGATCACGCCCTTTTCAATTTCAGCTGAGTTGTCCTTGCTCCACTTGTAGTTTTCTCTGTTGAGCGCATAGCCGGAGGTTGCACCGCCGATAATCGGGCCTCTGACTCGGGCGGCTTCATCAAAGATAACGAAGCACGGGATGCGCGGATAACGATGTTTGATCGGATCCAAGACGTTTACACCGTAGATGCAGGTGTGGTTGTCCATTTTTTCATTAGCAAATCTCTTGCCGTCCTGGTCAACATAGATGTAGGAAGGAGCAAGCATGTTGATCTGCAGAGCGGTTTTAAGCCCCGGAACAACCAGTCCGAGCGGGCACGACAGAGCATTCATATGCCAAAGGTCAGCACCGGCTGCCTGAGCCATTCTGACGCCGTCACCTGTGTTGCCGGGATGACCTAAGCGATGGAACTTCTGACCCATCGTGTGATTGGACAGCATGTTGTCGTCGAATTCGTAGCCGCCGGTAGCAAGAACCACGCCACGGCGAGCTTTGACAGCCTGTTTCTTACCGTCGATTTCCACCCAAACACCGAGAACTTCATCGTTCTGCGTGATCAGCTGCAAGCCGCGTGCGTTGTAAACAACGGGAACTTTACGGACGGTTTCAACAGCGTAGCGGTAGTTATTGAAGAGCATGTCGCCGCCGCGAGCCTTCTGTCCTTTCGGAGTGCGGAAACGCCACTTATCAATTGCGTCAGATTCAGGAATGTTCTGGAAGCCGGCGTGACCGTAGATATAAACCTTCTGATCGGGAGCCAAAGAAAGGAGGAAGTCTTTGGACTTCATAGCTTCGTCAACGAAAGCTTCAAGCAATTCCTGGTCTTTTTGAGAGTTAGCAAAGTCGTAAGTCTTTGCAAGGTAAGTAATAGCGCGTTCGCGGTTGTTCGGGATCATCATGCCGCCGGAGGAAACGGCTGTGTTGCCGCCGCCCTGTGCTGTTTTTTCAAAGATGACGACATCTGCACCGGCATCTTTGGCTGTAATAGCAGCGGAAGCGCCTGCACCGCCGTAACCGAGAATAACGACGTCCGCTTCACGGTCCCATTTTGCGGGAAGGTCGGCCTGAGGTTTTGCGGAAGCCTGAGAGACAACTCCCCCGGCAGCGGCTGTCGCAAGAAGGCCCTTGAGGAACGTGCGTTTTGTGACTTGCATTTGAGTTCTCCTATCGTTGGATTTGAGTTATTGGTTTTCGTAACCGACAGGAGCATTGTTGCCCGTTCCACTACCTAGGTATTTTGCGTTTGATCAAACTTTCTTCATTTAGACTGGTCAGTATTTTCACTGATTTTTATTTTCTTTGACCGCTTCAATCAGACTGTGAAGCTGCGCCAACGTCTTGATTTGAAGTCTTTTCATCGCCGCAGCTCGATGATTTTCGATAGTCCGCACCGAGTTCCCGAGGCGCTCTGCAACTTCTTTGTTTAAAAGACCAGCTGCAATTAACGTCAACACCTGCTGTTCTTTTTCCGTCAGCGTTTCCCAGCGTCTTTTTGCCTCAATAATATCGAAGTCCAAAACCGCAAACCCGTTGCTGCAGCGGCGCACGCAGTCCCTTACAATGCCGAGAAGCCTTGCATGGTCCACGGGCTTCTGCAAAAACTCAACTGCGCCGGATTTCATGGCGGAAACTGCCATATCGATACTGCCGTGTCCCGTGAGGAAAACGATCGGCAGAAAAATTTTTCTTCGATTCATTTCCTGCTGCAGCTCTAAGCCCGTCATCTCGGGCATACGAATGTCAAGAATCAGACATCCCGGAACACTGCCCGCATCCTCAATCAAAAACTCTCTTGCACTCGAATAAGCCGAGCATTTCCAACCCTCGCTTTCAAGCAAAAAAGAGAGACTTTCGCGCATATCTTCATCGTCATCAACGATGCGAATCAAACACCCCTGTGTCACGATTTCTCCTTTGCTAACGGCAGACGGACGAAGACTGAAATCCCTCCCGAAGGGATTCGCTCAAATGTGATTCTTCCGCCCAGATCCTCAGCCAAGCCTGCAACAATGGATAGGCCAAAGCCCAGTCCGCTGTGCTTTGTCGTTGCCATCGCAAGCTGGGATATCTGTTTCCATTCTGCATCCGATAATTTTTCACCGTTATCTTCAACCTTTATGCAAACAGTGTTCCCCTCCGCGGAAAGAGTCACAACCACACGTCCGTTTGACTTATCTTTTACCACCTCGATTGCGTTCTTTACAAGGTTAATTAGGATAATCTCCAACTCAATGGGATTAGCTTCAACAAAAAGTTCTTCAGAATCTTTTCTAAATTCAAGGTCGGTATCCGGAGCAGAAGCGCTAATGTCTAGAAGTATCTTTTCAGCTGTCTTGCCGACATCAACCGTCAGTCTTTGCCTTTGTCCCTTCGCGTATGAACGCACTTGATTCACAACTTCCGAGGCTCTTTGAATTTGGTGATCAACCCTCTCGATCCCCTTCTCCATCATTTCTGCGGACACTTCCCCGCTTTCCATACGTCGGCGAAGTGCGAAGCAGTAAGCCGCTGCAGCACCCAAAGGCTGCTTCAGTTCATGCGCAATCATGGAGCACATCTGACCAACGAGACCGACTTTTTGAATTTTGTCTAATCGGCTTTTAACCAAAGCAGATTCGGCCCTCAGCTTTCGTTCTCGCTTGAGCGATTCGGTCAATGCATGAGTCCTCCTGTTCACCAGATATTCACTTCTTATTCCGTGAAGGATCAAACCTATAATAAAAATCGCTGCAAAAACTAAGTATTGCCAGTACGCTTCCATGAAACGCTTAAAACTAAAGTGACGAAGGTATTCGAAAGGCCCGATCTCCAATCCTTTGAATAAGTCATCAATCGGTGTGAAATCCGTAGCCACACTCCAATGCAGATTATTTTGCAGAGGTTTAATCTCAAGCACCGCGGCCGTCACCTTTCTACTGACTTCCGGCGCTGTATTCGGGGTTGTGGATAAAGTCCAATTCGGATACAAACGCGTGCTCACTGCACAAGGGAAATCGGTCGTTTCTTTCGGATCGAGAACCTTGACTAGACCCGACTTGAGGAGACCGGCATTTTCTAGCACACAAGCCCGCACAATACCGGCGTCGGTTTTCCCGGATAAAACAGCTTCGATTACAGGAGACGCGCCGTGGCCGAGAAAATCAACTTTAGAGAAGAAATGATCAGGATCGAAATCTCTATTTAAAAGTTCTCCAGCTGCAATTTGCCACCCTGAAAACGCGAACGGATAGTTAGCGCTGACTGATTTATTTTTGAGGGCACCAATGGAATCAAGGTCATTTCTATCACTTCGGACAAAGAATACAGAGCCTTCCGCGTAATTGGGATTCGGTGCTTGATTCGATACCATGGTCGCTAAGTCTCGCAGACCATAGCCTTCCAACAAGAATCTTCGGTAATTACCTGCAGAGGAAAGAACTAAATCTAACTGACCGTTTTTTAGCGAATTCTGCAAGCGTCCCAGCTCTAGGCACTCGACTTCTAATTTGTCTGGTTGTACCGCTTTTCTAATCGCTTCAATCGTCGGATCAATAAGACTTTTGTTAATATTGTGTTCCGCGAAGGAAGAAACCCCTAGTCTTAACGTTTCAGTTGCGTAAACGGGCCAAACAGCCAATGTGAGAATAAGAGGAAAAACGAGCTTTCGAAAAGTCTTTTTCACACGCAGCAGAAGCATTATTTCTCCTCTAATAAGTCTGCGGAACTCTTTTTTCTGAATAATAAATCTCGTAAAGCCAGGCTTATTCCGCTGACCAAAGTGAGTGACGTTCTAACGCATAGCTTCTATCAACTTTGCCAGAGAACATCGCCGGCAGAAGACTACGATTGGCCTTGATCATGAACGCCGCCATGTGGCCTAAAAACAAAAAAATACAGAGAACAAAACCCAGGTTATGGAATTGAGCGATATAGAAAGTCCAAGGATCGTCCAACTGAACGCCCGGAAGGTTTTTATAGGTTTTCAAAAGCCCCGTGATAATGAGGATTAAGAAGGTCACGGCAAAAGCGGCCCAGGCCAAACGTTGTTCCGGCAGGTATTTCGCGCTCGGAGGCTCTTTCTTCCCGGAGAGAATGGCTTTAAAAATCAGGATGCTCCCCTTTACGTCACCCTTCTTCGGAACAATGTCGAACTCTTTATTCAATGCATGGTAGAAGACATGGAAGCAGCAAAAGAACACAAAGATCAGCCCGAAAAAGTAATGCATGGACAACGTCGTAAAGTAGTTTCCCATCCACTCTCCTAAAGATGTCAGGCCGTATCTCTTAGCTACAGGCATCTGAAGTATTCCGGAAAAAATCAGTCCGAAACAGCTCAATGCGATGCCCCAATGCACAACTCGATTAGTTAGAGGTTGTCTGATGATTTTCATTTCCGCACCGCCTTATTGAGATTGATCTTTGTCGTTCTTTCTTTTTCTTAGGGCGACGGATGCGCCCAAAGCCACAATCGGTGCAGCCAAAGTTCCGAGCACTAAAGGCGTCGACTGACTCAGTTTTGAATCGACTTCGTTCATTAGCGGTCTTCCCGGATGATTCTTTGGCAATTGGGAGTGCAGCTGACGGTTGATCTTTTCAAAGGGCACAGAGCAAACATACCAAGTTGCGGTTCCGCCGTTTTCCTCTTTACCGTATACAAAACGGTCATTTGCTAAGGATTTACACTTTTCTTCTGCCTGCGAGATGGGGAGAACCAACATGGCTTTTTTGGGGCATTCCGTCGAGCATGCAGGCTCTTTGCCTTGAGCGATGAGATCAGCACAAAAATCGCATTTATACATGACTCCGCCGCCGGCTAATTTCGGTTCTACTTTAAGATAGATTCCCACACCCGCCTGGCGCTGAGGAATATTCCATGGGCAAACGTCCCTGCACTTCGCCCCTCCGAAACACACGCGATCATCAATCTTGACCGCTCCTTGTTTAGTTTGGTCGATGGCTCCAAAAGGACAGAGCTTGCGGCATGGAGCATCGAAGCACTGCATGCAGCGTCTCGGAAGATAAATATCTTTTCCGTCAACGGAAACATGCTGAAGATAAATCCAGTTGTACGGAGTCAGCCGAGAAATGTTATCCCGATCGTTTGAAAAGTCCTCATACTTGGGCTGAGGCCAGTAAGGCTGCACCGGCTTCTGCGGCTCTGGATAGCGAGCCTGATTTTTAGCACGGCAGGCTCTGACGCACGCAGGAATCGACAAATCCGAGCAGCCGTCGCACTTATCTAAGTCGATAATCGTAATTAATTGCTCGGAGCTCTTTTGGGAAGCAGAACGAGCCGGAAAGGCTTCAAGCGCCAATCCGGAGGCAAGTGCGGCCTTGAGGAAACCGCGTTTTGTAGTTTTGTGCATTTGAGATCTTGAGATTCTTCTTGGGTGCAGCTCTGAGCGTAGCGATTCAGAGAGAAATGAGCAAGTAGAATCAGCCTAAAGCACAACCTTTTCTGCAAAATCTAAGATGTTTTCCTAATTAGTACTTTTTCTTCTTCACAGCAACGGAAAAAGAGAATCGATCTGCCGTATGAAACGATTCGGATGCAACGATCGTTCGCCCACGAACATCCATGTAATTCCGAATAATCTTCAAAGCCGCCGTCCCGTGAGGAACTTTAAATAAATCTGCCACCTCGTCAGGCATGATCGTGCCCGAAAAAGTTTGCTTAACTTCATCACATTCCCGTCCGAGGACTTCTTCTGCCAATGTAATAATGAGTTCTTCGGGGCGTTTCTTCACTATCTCTAAGACCTCGGCTGCTTCAGCCGGAATGTAAACGTACGTCACGACCACGGTCTCTTGAACTTTCTCAGAAGCGACGCGAATGTTTTTAAAGCGAATGACCAGATCCCCAGGCTTTAAAGACAACCGTTCTGCCAATTCTTCATCGACGACCAATTGGGTAACGTTCTGGATTTTTCTCGGGTATTGACTGCCGTAATGGTCAATATCTCTAATTCCGTCCAACTCGCTCAGGAACTTGCCTGTTCTTGATTTAACTCTGGTTCCGATATGCGGTTTTCGTTCAAAAAGTCCTTGCTGAGTCAGATAGGTAAGTGCTTTCCGCATTGTGTCTCGGCTGACTTTATATCTTTTAGCCAGATCAATCTCGTTCGGGATGATAGAGCCGACCGTCCACCTCCCCAAAGAGACTTCTAAGGATATTTCTTCTGCGATCTTTTTCCAGACGGGTTTTTGCATAATAAGAGATTTGTAGGTTCTAAATACGGACAAGTTCGATTTTATCTAAGCGCGAAGCCAACAACCATAAGGGTTTTGCGTTTTGTCGCCTACAAAACTCAGCAATAAGTTGGTAGACATAACTTAACTCTTTGATTTATTAAATAAAGTTCTTAAACTAAACGCTGAACTATTGATAGTTATCAAAACAAATGCACTTACTCGTTGTTCCGCTTGTCCTCTATTTGCAGAATGAAGCCATACAAAACCGATCTCAATTTTTAAGGAGAGAAAATGCCTTCTACTGCAATCGACAGCCAGATCCACGGCTGCATGTTTAGTACCGATGAAATGCGCGAAATCCTGAGCGATAAAGCTTGGGTCCAAAAATGGCTGGACACAGAAGCCGCGCTCGCTGCCGCTCAAGCCGAACTCGGCGTCATTCCAAAGGAAAAAGCCGACATCATCAATCAATACGCTAAAGCTGAACTCATCGACATTCCGAGCATCGGCGAATACTACAAGAGCTCTATTACGATCGTACCCCTGCTGAAAGCCTTCAAAGCAATCCTTCCGGAAAACGCCGGAGAGTTCGTGCATTGGGGAGCTACGAGTCAAGACATCGTGGACACAGGTATTGTCTTGTTAGAAAGAGATGCCTACGAAGTCATTCTTCGTGATATGAAACTCTGTCAGGAATACTGCCTAGACTTAGCCAAAAAATACCGTAACACCATCATGAGCGGCCGTACCCACGTCGTCCACGCTCTTCCGATCACCTTCGGTTACAAAGCGGCTATTTGGGCCGATGAACTGGGTCGCGATATTGAACGCCTCGAAGAAATGAGAGACCGAGTCTTCGTCGGCGAAATGGCCGGCGCCGTCGGTACCTTAGCTTCTCAGCCTGAACACGGCCTGGAAACTCAAGAACGCATGTTCAAAATTCTCGGTCTGAAGACTCCGACGATTGCGTGGCATGTTGCCCGCGATAACCAAGCCGAATTTGTTTCCGTTCTTGCCCTTTGCGCCGGAACTCTCGGCCGCATCATGCATGAAATCCTGACACTGCAGAGAACAGAAATTCTTGAATTGGAAGAACCGTTCTTCATGGGCAAAGTCGGTTCCTCCACCATGCCGCATAAACGCAATCCGGCCGTTCTGGAAAATGTCCTGGCGCTTCTCAGAAATGTCCGCAGCATCGCCCCTTCTATCGTAGAAAGCATGATCAGCGAAATGGAACGGGATTGGGGCTGCTTCCTCTCTGAGTGGGAGGCTATTCCTCGTGCATGCCACATGATGGCTGCCGCGCTGGAAAAATCCAAGAACATTCTGAAGAACCTTATCGTTTATCCAAAACACATGGAACGCAACTTGTTTGCACAGAAAGGCCTGATGCTCAGTGAAAACGTCATGATGCACCTGGCCAACCGCCTCGGTCGTATGACAGCTCACGGCATTGTTTACAAGGGTGCAATGGAAGCTTATGAAAAAGAAATACCCTTTAAGGACGTTCTGCTGCGTACACCCGAAGTTGCCGCAGCCTTTACGGAAGAAGAAATCGACGCAATGCTCGATCCGCATAACTATGTGGGGTTAGCTCCGGAATTTGTCGACCGTGTCGTTGCCAAATACAGCAAGAACTAGCACTTACTTCCTTGATTAGTTGTCCCTTAACTGAAGAAAGGTCTTCTGCGGAAGGCCTTTCTAAGGATACCATTATGTCTAATAAGCCTATTAAGCTCTGGCAATATCTCGTCCCAATCGTGGTTTTGCTTGCGATTTGGTTTTACCCGGTTCCCGAGGGCCTCAAACCACAAGCCTGGCATATGTTCGCCATCTTCGTCGCAACCATTGTCGGCATTCTTTGTGCACCTCTTCCTTCCGGCGCCTTAATGTTCATCGCGCTGGCTCTTTCTATTTTCACCAACACGCTAAGTTTTAAAGCAGCACTCTCAGGTTTTGCTTCCGGTACGGTCTGGATGATTTTCTCTGCTTACGTTCTTTCACTCGGATTCGTTCAATCCGGACTAGGAAGAAGAATCGCCTATAAAACGCTTTCCTTATTTGGAGGCTCTTCGTTGGGCATCGCTTACTCCTTGGGCATTGCCGACCTTATTCTCGCTCCGGCAATGCCGAGTGTAACCGCTCGTTCCGGCGGCATCATCCTCCCGATTTCCAAGTCCATTGACCAAGTTTTAGACTCCGAACCAGGCCCAAAGCAAAAGCGTTTAGGTGAATTCTTGACCATGACTTGTTTTCAGTTCACTCCGATCACCGGCGCTATGTTCATGACCGGCATGGCTGCAAATCCTCTTTGTGCAACACTGGCAAAAGAAGGTTTAGGCATTGAGCTGACCTGGGTAGGCTGGTTCTGGGCTGCAGTCGTTCCGGCGATGATCTGCTTTTTCGTAATGCCGTTGCTTTCCTACAAGATTCTTAATCCGGAACTTAAACGTACTCCTGAAGCCAAGAAGATGGGACGTGAAGAGTTGAAACATATGGGACCGATGTCTTCGCAAGAAATCAAAGTTGCGATCGGCTTCGTCTTGGCCCTTCTTGGCTGGGGCACCACAATGTGGACCGGGCTAAATGCCAACGCCATCGGTATCGGGCTTGCTGCTTTGCTCTTTGCGATGGGGGCCGTAAATTGGAAAGACGTCTTAGCGGACAAAGCCGCATGGGATACCGTTGTTTGGTTCGGCGTCATCATCTCCTTAGCAACCGGTCTCACATCTCTCGGTTTCATTAAATGGATGTCTGCTGGATTTGCCTCTATGTTCACCGGAATGGATTGGATGACAACATTCATCCTGCTCGGCTTTGCCTATATTTACCTTCACTACGTATTTGCAACTGCCTCTGGACATGTGGCGGCGATGTATGTTCCGTTTGCCGCTGTGGCGATCGGAGCCGGTGCACCTCCGCTGATGGTTGCCGTCTGCTTTGCCATTTTCTCTAACTTCATGTGGGGCATTACAGAATATGCCGGCGGTCCCGGCCCGATCTACTTCGGACAGGGTTTCTTTGAAAGACCTAGGTTCTACAAAATCAATTTTGTTCTGGTTACCGCAAGTGTCATTATCGTTTTTGCAGTCGGTATGCTTTGGTGGAAAATCATCGGCTTGTATTAACAATATGATCAATGCTGTCAGCACGTACCTGCCGATTTCCGCGTGTACTCCGGACCAATTCCATTCAAAAGCATTTTCGTGAGATTATTCTTACGTGACAAAAAACGGCCTGCCATACGGCCGTTTTTCTATTTTTACATTTTTCTCAAGTTCTCAAAATAGTTTCCTATTTATCTCTGTATCCAATCAGAAAACCATTCTCAATATGAGTCGATCTGTACTTCGACCCTCACGGTTTAGCCAGGTAATTTCCGTTGCCTCACCTCTTTAAGTTGGAGGATATCCTCTCTAAACAAGGATAGACGTCATAGGGGTATTTTCAGCGAAATCATCTTTGCTACAAAGTTAACCCCTAATATCTTCTAAATTTTGCCAAACTATAAGTAAATTAACCCCCTATCCTTTCTCCCGCTTTGAGAGTGTATTACGTCACTTTTCGCTCTAGGCGTATACCATAAAAAACAGTTTAATTATTTTATTTTCTGTGTGCTCATAGAGCGTTTTTTTATTAGATTACAGGATAAATACCCCTTAGAAAAGCAATTAGCTTACTGCAGTTAAAAGCTTTTTCAGCGGAAAGATACGAGTTATTTCAATGAAAATAAAGAATTGCTTTTATTTTCGGCGTGCCGCAGCTGCCATTGCACTATTTTTTGCCATCCCAATGTTGACCGCTGCAGGTCAATTCGATGCACTGCATCAGGGAATCGCACAAAATACGGACACTCTTATCGGAAACTGGCAGCAGTTTTTCCCCGGTCTCGAGGGCCAAATCAACGCGGCATTTGAAGAAGGACGAAAGACAGGAAATTTTATTTTCCACAGCAATGCCGCTCCGGTCGCATGGAATGTCTCCGAAAACGGTACCATTGCGGTCAACTCCATTAACGCAGGCTATTTCAGATCGCTCCGCAATCCCGCGAATCACCAGTTCCTTTTCCCGGGGCTTTCGGTCGAAAGTCAAAACGTCAATATCTCTGCCGGACGCGATCTTATCGTTACACCCGTTCCCGTGGCCGAAAAAGGATTTGGTTACGCTCTGAGCGTCGGACCGGATCAGACTGCCAATCTCGGCGCCGGAGATCGCATTATCCTCATGACGCCAAGAAACCCGGACAACTCTTCCTACTATGACGATCTTTCCGTCGCGCTTTCCGAGAATGCCTCGGCCACAATGCAGGCAAGACAAGTAATACTTTTCGGCGGAATTTCGGCTACGTACTCTCTCCTGCTGAAAATGTCAGCTTCATCTGGGATTTATTTCTTATCTCCTAACGAACGAAGCGCAGGAACGATCTCCACAATTCAGCTGCTTAGCTGCGAGATGGATCTGGATGCTCCCGATATTTTGATTGATAGAAAAGTTCAAATCGGCCAGATTATTCTCGGAACCGACCATCCCAGCTCTCTTAACATCGGGCGCGACCCGCAATCAGGAGTTCTGACGAAAAATGTCTTCTTCACCAAGGAGGTCGACGTTGAAGCCAACAGCAGTCTCAATTTAACCTCGGCTCAAACCGCCGTCTTTCAGGGACATTTAAATCTCATTCGCGATGCTCAGGCCGACATCCGGTCTCGTCAAATTGAAATTGAGAAATTATTTCTCGGAAACTTGGGCTCTCACGCTCGCTTCCGTGTTGACAGCGATGGGCACATGGTAGTTCATGAGCCTGTTTCGGTCGGCTCCACTTCCGGCCTAACCATTGACTTAGGAGAACGCTCTACCCTTTCTGCTGCCGTCGATACCCACGAGGGAGGCGGCAGTCGAGTAACGATGCATCGAGATTCCTATTGGTTTGTCCCCGAGGACAGCAATTTGTCCCTTGTAAATGTTGAACCCTCGAGTTATATCCAGCTGGGACAGCAAGGTCATCCTTCTCAAATGGAAACTGAGACTCTTAAAGGAAACGGTGCTGTCTTTTACCTTACAGCGGGTTCGACAGGATCCCTAAATATCTCCAAAAGCAGCGAAGGCAAGCATGCCTTCCTCTTAGGATCCTCCGGCGTTTCGCTCGCTAACACCGGCTATCTTTACCATATTGCAGTCAATGATGACTCTCCGAACAGCCTGGATAAAGCCACTTTTTCCTTAGCCAATGACGGAATCATAGACGCCGGCCCTTATATGTATAAATTAGGGCTTTACCCGTTCAAAAAAGGAGACTCCAGGGTCTGGGCAATATTGGGGACCCAATCGCTCAAACCGGTCTTGCCCGATAACCCTGAGACTCCGACAGATCCGTCCGAACCTCCTGATGAGGTTATTCCTAAACCGGATCTGCCGGAACTGCCGTTTGATCCGACAAACCCGCCTGAGCTTGATGACTCGGCCGAAAAACCCATCGGATTGTCTCCTGCTGCCAAACTGACTTTAGCTAGCGCAGCCTCCGGCAACCAAATCATTCAATTCTTGGGATCCTTAGATGATCTAAGAAGCCGAATGGGAGAAGTTCGTGAAGGTGCCGAAGACGGTTCCTATATTCTGTACCGATACGATAAGAGCCGGTTTGAGTCACACTACTCGGCCAACAGTACGTTTAAATATTCCGCCTTTACGATCGGGGCCGACCGGAAGTTCAGCTCCGGCTGGGTCCTAGGCGCCAACCTCCTGTTAACGAGGGGAAATATTCATGTTGACGACGCTCCCGGCAATCATTCTCGTGTGGAATCCGTCGGAGCTAAATTTTATGCTGCGTGGCTCGGAGACAAAGGACAATATATTGACTCGGTCTTATCCGTAAATCGCTACCACAACAAACTAAGCGCCAAAAATATTGATGAAAGTATCTCAACAGCCGATTATCACAACTACGGTTTGGGTTTATCTGTTGAAATCGGTCACCGTCTCGAGTTCACCCAAACTTCGAAATTGGGCTCATGGTTTATCGATCCTCAAGTACAACTGAGTTACTTCCGCGCAAATGGCGCCTCTTTTCACTTCAGCAACGATATGAAGGTCCGCGTTAAATCAACCGATAGTTTGAACGGGCGCCTGGGAATTGATTTAGGAAAAAACTTCCGCAGCAAAGAAGGAAAACTGTCCGGACAAGTCTATTTAAGAGGTGGTGTCAGACACGATTTCTTAGGAAGGACATCTATCCAAATGAATGAATTCTCATTTAAAGACCGCTCCATAGGAACTCGTGTTTACTATGGCATCGGCGCGGAGAGTCTGTTGAAGGATCGCCTCAAAGCCTTCGCTCAAATCAATCGGGAATCAGGCCGCCACCTTAAAACAGATTTTCAAATTAAAGTCGGTTTGAAATATCTATTTTGAAAAAATCGGGACGCTTCGGGAAAGGTCTTTTAGAGTTTCTAGCTTTTCCATTTCTGTTTCCTGCAAGAGCTTCCTCCGAAGCCAACCCAATCGACCCCTTTTGCCCCAAGAAAATGCTTCTTTGCCCGATTTTCCGGGCATTTTGCCCATTCCTCCATCTCGTATCACACAGTAACAACTCAGCACTATTGCGGTGTCCTTTTTGAGTCCGTTTTTTTTCGCTTATGTCCCCAAAAATCTATCTTCACCAGGGTAGCTTTATTTTTTGAGGAGAACTTAAATGAAACTCATTGATATTCACTCACCACAGGACATTAAGCCACTCACTATTGACGACCTCAAAGATCTCGCTAAACAGATGAGAGCCGCCATCATTAACTACACCTCCACAATAGGAGGACACGTAGGACCCAATCTCGGCGACGTTGAAGCTCTGATTGGTGTTCATTATGTCTTTGACGCCCCGAAAGATAAGATCGTCATTGACGTCTCCCACCAAGACTTCGTACATAAAATGCTGACAGGACGTGCTCAGTACTATTTAGACAAGAGCAAGTTCACGGAAATCGGAGAATTCACCGACCCGAATGAAAGCCCAGAATACGATATTTTCTACGCAGGCCACACTTCTCCCTCGATCAGCCTGGCTTTCGGCCTCGCTAAAGCAAGAAGCCTCAAAAAAGAAGACTTCAATATTGTTGCATTCATCGGCGACGGTTCTTTGAGCGGCGGCGTTGCCTTTGAAGGCTTGAATAACGCCGGGAAGCTCAATGACAACTTCATCGTTATCGTCAACGACAACCAAATGGCAATTGCCGAAAACCACGGCAGCCTCTACGACAATTTAAGGGAATTAAGAGAGACCAACGGTCAGAGCGAACACAACTACTTTAAGTCTCTGGGCTATGACTACATTTACGTCACCGAAGGCAATGACTTAGAGTCTGTGATTAACGCTCTGAAGAAAGCAAAAGACACGAAGAACCCGATCGTTGTTCACTTGAATACTCAAAAGGGCGAAGGTTACGCCCCTGCTGAAGCCCACCGTGAAGAGTTCCACTTCAGCGCACCGTATGACGTCGCTGACGGTGAACCTCTGCAGCAGTCAAATGAGTCGAATTACATCACCGACACGCGCGATTATTTACTCCGAAAGGTTAAAGAAAATCCGGAACTGCTCATCATTTCTTCCGCAACACCTGAAGTCTTCGGCTTCATGGAAAAGGAAAGAAAAGCTTGCGGCAACCAGTACGTTGACGTTGCAATTGCCGAACAGACCGGTGTTTCCACAATGGCCGGCGCAGCCAGAGGCGGTGCCAAGGTTATCTACCCTGTAATGGCAACCTTCCTTCAGAGAGCTTATGACCAGCTCGAACAAGACTGGGCCATGGACAACAGTCCTGCCGTCATGCCGGTTATGGGAACTGGTATTCGTGCCCTGACAGACCTGACTCACCTTGGCTTCTGGGACATTCCGATGATCACTTCGATCCCGGAAATCGTTTACCTTGCCCCGACGAATGTTGAAGAATACTTCGCCATGATGGACTGGGCCCTGAATCAGAACGAACACAAAGTTGCCATCCGTGTTCCGACCTATAGCTATGAACACAGCAAGGGGGAGGTCGATACAGACTACAGCGACCTCAATAAGTTCAAGGTCGTTAAAGAAGGCAAAGATGTTGCTGTTATCGCGGCCGGTGACTTCTTCGTTAAAGGCGAAAGCGTTGTCGATGCTTTAGCAGAAAAAGGCATCAATGCAACGTTAATCAATCCTCGCTTCGTCTCCGGTGTTGACACCGAACTTCTGAATTCTCTTAGGCAGAACCATAAGGTTGTTGTGGTTTTGGAAGACGGTTCTAAGGAAGGTGGTTTCGGCGGCAGAATCGCTCAGGCTGTCGGTGCAACCGGCATGAAGTGCCTGACCTACGGTCTTGAAAAGAAGTTCGTTGATCGTTACAACCCTGAAGAACTCGAAAAGGCTTATCGCCTGACAGTTCCTCAGATCGTTGAAGACACTCTCAATGCTTTGAAGTAACAACCAAATTGATAAAAGGCCTCCGCGCAGAGTGGAGACCCTAAAGATTTGTTAACGGAGCGGAAAACCCGCTCCGTTAATTATTTGTGCAGTTTCCTCAGAAGAAGAGCGAGACTAAACATCAATGCGATCAAGCCCAAAACAATAAACAGAGCTTCATGCAGATTCGTGTGCTGGGCCATCCAGCCGATAGACGGCGGAACAACTAACAAACCGCCGTAAGCCATAAAAGCAACCGTACTCGTGGCGGCAGCTGCGGGTATTTTCCCGTTTTTCCCTGCCATACTGAAAAGCGTCGGAACAATCGGAGCAAGACCTAGACCCATAACAGAATAGGAAACTAAGACCAGCGCAACGGAGCTAAAGCTCAGTACTCCGACCATGCCGATAAAAGAAATGACGGATCCGAAAATAATCACAGGGATTTCTCCGAATTCTTTTCTAAGCGGATCGCCGACTAAGCGAGCGACGAACGTCACTCCGGAAAAAATTCCGTACACGAGAGCTCCGACTCCCAGCGAAGCTTCTTTCACAGTAGTCAAATAGAGAGCACCCCACTCTCCAACAGAACCTTCAGCTGCATATGCTAAAAGCGCCATAACAGCACAGACCAAAACGACGAGAGGAATTTTGTGTCGGGTCTTAGCGGTTTTTTCTTCATCTACGCGTCTCTCCGGAAGCAGATATTTGTTAAGCAGCAGACTGAGCAATACAAAGGGGACAGAAGCCCAAAAAAAATTAAGGCCTGCCGTTAAACCCACGGTTGCGCAGACTGAGCCGATGAGAGAAGCCAATACAGCCCCAAGGCTGTAGAAAGCATGGAAAAGATTCATGCTCTGACTCTTCGAGTAATGCTCGTACAGCACACCTTGAGTATTCATTGCCACGTCCAGCATACTGATGCCGATCCCCATGGCCCCAAAGCCGAGCAAGACAATTGGAAGTGCAGTACTAAAACCAATCAAACAAAGTCCCGCAGCGGCAATGACGGCAGTAACACACAACACCATTCGGCTGCCCACTTTTCTAATAAGCGCCGGGCTGCCTCCCAATCCGACTAAACCAAAAGCACCCGTGCAAAACAAGCAAAGGCCGATAAGCGAATCTGACAACTCCGCAGCTGCCTTCACAGCAGGAAGACGAGCCATGAGGAGACCGTACATTAAGCCTGGCAATAAGAAGAAAATGCAGCAAGTTAATTTCGATAGCAGAGGATGAAACATATAACTTTTCAAATAGTTAATAATTACGGAAGGGAATGTTAAAGTATGGTGTAACTCCATAGTCAAATCTCAAAATGCTTAAAACCGCTGAATTTGCAAAAATGTGTCACACGACAAAAGACACGCTTATCTTTTATGACCGCATAGACGTTTTTAAACCTGCATTTGTTGATAGCAAAAAATATCGTTATTACGAAGTGCGCCAAGCCGTGCAATTTGCTTTTCTTTCTCACTTAAGAGATATCGGCTTCAGTCTGGAAGAAATTAAAGAATTCATTAAGCGGCCGAATGAAGAGAAATTCATAAAGCGATTAGAGGAGAGATCCGAAGCCTTTCGTGAAGAAATTGAAAAGGCCAAACGATTTCTTCGTTACACGGACGGAATCCTGGAACTAAGCAAAGAAGCCTCTCGACACGTCGAAGGAGTGATTTCGGTTGAGAGAAAGAAAGAGCGGACTTTTCAATACACACCTTTTCTCAAGCCATGCTCCTTCAATACGATGCGGGAATATACAGACTTTCTTTTCGAGTTCAGACAGGATGAGACAACGTCGGTTCCCTGGGGTTATGTCGCCGACTTTAAAAGGGACGCGGACAATAGGCTTGTCTTTTTAGGCAGTTTGGACTTTCCGCTTAAGAGAAAAGGAGTACAGCTGCTAAAGCTCCCTGCAGGACACTACGCTTCTTGGTTCTTTAGAGGAGATATGAACGAACACCAAAAACTGTTCCGGAAAAAAGTTTCCGAACTGGAGAAAAATTACGTTTTGACTGACAAGGCCTTTCTGTTCGATCAATCCTCGGTCCTGCTGCTGGGAAACGGCGAAGTCTTCACAACCAAATACGAGATCTTATTGATCGAAGATTAACAATTTTCTCTAGAGCTCATCACAGCAGGTCGCCGAATTGTTCCCGATCGCTCTCTAGGCCTTTAACGGCGCTATTTCCAAGAATTGTTTTCGATAGTTATTTTGCTATCATCGCTATACATTATTTGAATAGCGAACAATGATCTCCTTCGATTTTACGGTCAGGATAGAAGACAGAAAATTTCGATTCTCTGCTGACTTATTGTCTGAAAGAATTGCAATATTAGGCAGAAGCGGCGCGGGAAAATCCACCTTGGCAAAGGCCCTTGCCGGCTTATTAAAACCCGAATCCGGCTATATCAAATTTGGAAAACGCATTCTTTTTGATTCCAGCACCGGCGTCGACCTCCCGCCTCAAAAAAGAGGAATAGGTTTCGTATTCCAAAATCATCGCTTATTCCCGTTCATGAGCGTCAGAAAGAACTTGTTGTTCGGACGCCATTTCGCCAATAGAAAAAATGCGCTCTCTTTCGACGAAGTCGTTCTCTTTCTGGAACTCGAACCGCTTCTGAACAAGAGTCCTTCAAAACTCTCGGGCGGTGAGTCACAAAGAGTCGCTCTCGGACGAGCTCTGCTCTGTGCTGAAAATTTCATGATTTTGGACGAACCGCTTTCGAGTTTGGATCCTGTCCTCAGCAACTCACTCCAGGGTTATTTGGAAAGAATTCATTCTTTTGCCGGCCTCCCCTTTCTGTACATCACCCATAGACCTAATGAAGCGCTGCGGCTCACCGAAGAGGCCCTGCTGGTCGCGGAGGGGAAAAACGTTCTTCTCGGAAAAACCAACGAAGTTTTAAATCAATCTCAATTTTTAAGGAGTGAATGATGAAAATCCATACTGTTGCTCTCGTTGCTGCTCTTTGCTTCAGCAGTCAAGCCTTTGCCGAAGTCTCCTTGACGACCGGCGCAGGTTACGCAAATATGGCCAAAGAACTTGCAAAAGCTTTCTCAGCGACTTCCGGAAATAAAGTCACTGAAAACTTCGGCGGTAATATCGGCCAAATGATGGCCCAAATCGCAAACGGAAACGGTGCCAATGTCGTGATCTCTGACGAAGGTACTCTCAAGAGCCTTAAAACACCCGTTCAGCTTACCGACATTCATTCCTTAGGAAACACGCCGCTTGTTTTCATTTGGAAGAAAGGCTTGAACCTCAAAGGCGTCTCCGATCTCGGAACGGATAAAGTCAAACAATTTGCTTACCCCGATCCGAAGGCCGCCATTTACGGACGTGCCGCCCAGCAATACCTCGATAACTTAGGGCCTAATACTGTCACAAAAGACAAGGTCATGAAAATCGCTTCTGTTCCGCAGGTCACTGCTTATGTCATCAAAGGTGAGGTTGATGCGGGCTTTGTGAACCGCACAGCCACCCGCGCAAATAAAGAAAAGATCGGCGGAAGCGAAGAATTGACGAAAGGATATGCACCGATTCATATGATTGCAGCCGTTGTGAAGGGACATGAGGGCGACAAGAACGTTCAGCAATTTCTTGCATTCCTTCAATCTGAACAAGCGAAGAAAATCCTTATGAAACATGGAATTCAATAAGCTATGAATTCTGAAACCGTTTTCTTTCCTCTGCTGCTCACAACAAAGACCTGCGCGGTTTCGCTGTTCCTGTTTTTGTTTTTAGCTGTTCCTCTTTCTTATTGGCTTGCCGGCAGGAAAAGCATCTTTGCAAAAGCAGTCGAACTTCTGATTACACTGCCGCTTGTATTCCCGCCGATCGCGCTGGGTTATATGCTGTTGGTAGTTTTAGGAAGAAACGGATTAGTCGGCATCCTCCTAGAAAACTTGGGCCTAAGGATGGTATTTTCACAAACCGGCGTTATTCTCGCTGCATTCATTGCCGGTCTCCCTCTTGTCGTCAAACCTCTGCAGGCCGCCTTTGACTGTCAGGAAGCAAAGGAATTAGAGGAAGCTGCACGCGTATGCGGTCTTAACAAACTCAAAACTTTCTTTTTCATCTCGATTCCTCTTTGTTCAAAAACACTTTTAGCGGGGTTACTTCTTGGATTAGCGAGAGCTTCCGGAGAAGTGGGAATCACCATGATGCTCGGCGGTAATATTTCGGGAAGAACTAATACGCTCTCTCTGGAAATTTTCAACAGTGTCTCCAGAGGAGATTTCGACTGCGCCGCATTTCTGTGCACAATCTTGGCAGTTTTTGCAGGACTTATTTATGCCGCCTTATATTTCCTGCAGCCCAAAAGGATTTAGTTTATGTTTTACATACCCACATCATTTTTAGAAAATATCTTAAAGGAAGACATTCCATGGAATGACAGCACCACAGAGGCGCTCGGTATTTCAGGTGTCCCCGGTAAAATTTCTTGTTTTCCCAAAAAAGACGGCTTCGTCAGCGGCATTGAAATAGGTGTGAGACTTTTCAAAGAAGTCGGCTTAGAGGTGACTTGTATAGGAAAAGACGGCGATTTTTACAGTGCCGGACAAACGGTTTTAGAAGCCCGCGGCACTGCCGAAAAAATCCATTCCGTCTATAAGACCGTCCAAAATATCCTTGAGTACTCTTCCGGAATCACGAACCGCGTCAGAGCGATGACAAGGCAAATCGAGGCTGCCGGTTCTAAGGCCAAAGTCGCTGTCACTAGAAAACATTTCCCCGGAACAAAAACCATTTCTCTGAACGCTGCCCTCTTAGGAGGCGCTATTGTCCATCGCGCCGGACTGTCTGAATCTATTCTTGTTTTCGATCAGCATCGCGTTTTTTGTAAAGATCCCGTTGCCGCCATAAGTGTGGCGAAGACGCACGAACCTGAAAAGAAAATCGCGGTAGAAGTAGACAATGAAGAGGAAGGTTTTAAATACATCCACGCCGGCGCAGACATTATTCAGTGCGAGCGTTTCAGTCCCGCAGCTCTGAAAGCTTTCGTTGCTAAAGCTAGAAATATTAGAAACGATGTCATCATTAATGCTGCCGGTGGTATTAACGATACCAATGCATCCGAATACGCCTTAACTGGCAGCAACGTATTGGTTACCTCGTGGGTTTATTTTGGACGTCCTTTCGACATCAAAATGAAGATTTCGTCCGATTAGAAAACCAATAGTTTTCGTTTCGAATAACGGCAGGCACCATGATGAGGGCTTGCCGTTTTTTCAATTCGTTTCTAGAACACTTAAGGCATAACACACAAGACTTCAAATACAAGTTGCCAAAAAACTCAAGGCTCTTCGTAAAAGTAAGACTGTTCGATACCTTTGAAGATCATTTCTCGATTATTGACATCTGACGTCAGGGCTGGCTGGAGGAGAAATCTTAGTTCCAAATCATTCACCGGACTTCTTTCCATCGCTTGAAGATAGGCAGTCTTATCCACTTTTTGCCAGTCGACTACTACACCTAAATTTTTCTTGAGAATCTGGTCAAGCCAAATACGAGTAGACCTTCCATAAAAGGATGGGCTACGTTCATTTCAACGTACTTCGAAATAATTTCCTCGAAGGTCTTTTCTGGCATCTTCTCGATTTTTATTAGCGCCTCAACAAGGTAAAGTGCGTTCACAAAACGGAAGTTTCCCTTCGAGATATTCTGTTGCCTAACTTCACCGGAAAAGTCGTACAGACCGTTAAAGAGATATTTGTGAATTTGCAGGAGGCCTTTGAATGAACCGACTTCGATAGAGTTGACATCTCCTGTTTCAAAGAGTGCCTTTGCTTTGGCAAGGCCCTGTCTATCCAAGTCTTTCATCGTCTCTTGCCGTCGTTGGATAATAAAAAATCCCAGGAGGCAATAGCCAACTGAGAATCAATTAATGGCGGAGAAGGAGGGAATTTAAACCTATTTAAAATCAACATGATGGAAAGTTTAGTATGAATTTAGTGACCTCTTTAGTGACCGCCAACTGATCAGCATGAGAGACGATAACACTAATATTTCTACTTTAGAAAAGAAACCTAAAACATAGTGCAGCCGACACTTCAAGCGGATCATCTGCGTTAAGTTCAAACACGATATCTTAGAATGCAGAAACGAATAATAGTAAGTGTGAGGAAAACAGATGCCTCTTTTAAACTGGGTAAATGACACAAGGGCACGTTCAGCCGCCTCAGAAGTACCCTTTCATCTTCTGAAAAAAATAAGTTCTTACGGTGATAAGAGTGAGGCAAAGAAAAACCTCTTAATCCAAGGAGACAATCTTTTAGCCCTAAAAGCCTTACTCCCTTTCTACAGAGGAAAAGTTAAGTGCATCTACATTGATCCTCCTTATAACACCGGAAGTGCTTTTGAGCAGTATGACGACAATCTTGAGCATTCTCAATGGTTGTCTATGATTGCGCCCCGTCTTTCTTTGCTAAGAGGGTTTCTCTCTGATGATGGTTCTATATGGGTTTCTATTGATGAAGATGAAGAGATTACAGACGGCTAGCATCCTAGTTCTTCAACAGACCGTAGAGATACGCACCGTCTTTTAATCTTAGAGGCTGTTACTTACTAAGATTTGATTTTTGATTGTTTCTTTCATTTTCTTTTTCCATTCAGGGGCCGTAAGACTATCTTTACCTTGCAGACAACTTTCTAAGAGGATTCGCAACTTTTGTGCCTTATTTTCTATCTTGTTTTCAAATAACCAATCAAACAGATTTTTAAACTCTTCTAACGAAAAAGGTACTATTTTCAAATCCACTGGAGAGTCGTCATCGTAGTACCAAAGCCCGTGTCTGAATGTTTCAGCAGTATTCGTATGAACTTTTCTTGCTAAAAATAATCCAAATGTTGGGATGTCACGTTTTTGGCATAAATCTGCAACATGTCTTCTGACAGGCTCTCCTTCCATTGCCTCCTGCCTACTACTTTCAGACAAAGTTACCTCTACAGCTAACCGGTAATCTTTAAATTCAGCAACCAAATCGGCCGTACCACCCGGAGCTGTAAAAATAGGAAGAAAGTCTGCATCAATTTTGAATTTTCTTACTTGCTCTGGTGAATTGACTAGACTGTCTATAGCAAGAATTGAACGCCAGATAATCCATTCAAAGTATGCTGGTTTCATGTCTGATGGAATACGCAACCCGTTAGTTTCCTTTTTCTGCCCCTTTATAAGAATTTCCATATATTGAGATATTTCTTGCCACTTATTGGCTTGGTCCAGTGCAAATTGCTGTTCTTTTTGCTCAAAGCATTTTAAATACAGACGGTCGTATTCTTTTTTGATCACGTCTTTAGATACTGTTTTAATATCAAAGGGTATTACGTATGAGATCCCTTGTATTCCCGCCTGTTTTACTTGAGCTATGTATAGCTTCTTTGCCTCATCCAAGTTATCGTAAAACATGGGAAAACCAAAACATTGATTAGTTTTATTCTGGCGAAAGTCACTTATAAAGTACTGCTGTTCTTCTAAAAAACGCTCAAAAACACCTAATTTCAAAGGATTAGGGGTAATTCCATGCGAATAATTAACAAACAGACCTGTTGCCTTCAGATATCTTAAATTCATATCTGCATAGTCTTGTAAAGACCTCAGAGAAGTTTCTTCTATATCTATTCCACGAACACTTTTTATCAACGTCTTTTCTTTTATAGGTTTTTTTTCTTATTTCTTGTATTTTTTTTGCTACTTCACAAGCCGAAAAATTTGGAGGACAAGTGGTTTGTACAATGCTTTTAAACTCTCCAAAGCCGATGTATTGTTTTTCTCCCAATAAAGCAAGTTCATTTAAGACTGAAATTACCCAAAATAAAGGAGAAAAGAAAGTGTCCTTCTCCAATCCTTCATAGACAGGAGCTGTAAGCGCTCGGGTAAATAAATCTTCGAGGACAATCGCATCGTTTGATTGAATTAGTTGTATACCCGTTGGAGTTAAAGTCCAAGCTGTTCCTTCTATTGGTTCTTCGTTTTTCTTTTCCCCAGGAAAAATGAATCCAAGTTTTTCAAACGCTGAACGCCACTTCCTTCCAGCACTATTGGACTTATCAGAGGATTGAGTAGCCTTTAACAAGCCAGTTTTTATCAACTCATCTCTATAGCGACGATCCCACTCTTGACCTGCTTTTTCTCCAGCCAACCCACTCTCTTTTAATGCTTTAAGACCGTCCTTGATTCTGTAAGGATTTCGGATGGTGGTATTTCCAATTTGCCAAGCAATTGCCATAACTAATATCCAAAATTGCTACAACATTAAAACATTACCTAATAGGCTTATTAGATGTTATAGTTATAAAAAAAGGGAACTAACATGAAATATGAAGAATTTCGAGAAAACATAATTTGTTCGGGATATACATTTAAAAGTCTTGCTGAACTTCTTAACATGAATCCTGCCTCCATCTGCAACTACAGCTCAAAGAATAATGTTCCAGAAACAATGGCGGTTCTCTCCATTCTCTTAAAGGAAGCTCGTCTATCGTCCCCCTCGATTCTAAAAAAACTCGATCAACATAAATCTACTTTAGCAAAAATGGACATCTGCTCTAGTAAAGAGGCAGTTGTCAGCACGAACGAAGAGTTAGTTGATACCGTTAAGCCAATTCTTAAATGGGCCGGTGGTAAATCTCAACTCATTCCTTTTCTCCTAAAACATACACCCACAGAATACGGAACCTACATCGAACCTTTCATTGGCGGCGGAGCCTTTTTTTTTCACCTCTGCCCTAAAAAGGCCATTATTGCTGATTCCAACATTGAATTAATTAATCTCTACAAAGTAATTGCACACAAACCTAAACAATTAATCAGAGTACTTCAGCATTTCAAAAATGAAAAGGATTTTTATTACAAAACCCGAGAGTTGGATTTTGAGCAATTAGATCCAATTGATGCTGCTGCAAGAACCATTTTCTTAAACAAAACTTGTTTTAATGGGCTGTACAGGGTAAATAAACAGGGTAAATTTAAC
>ULUV01007709.1_pt1 | contig 30594 bp, 37 predicted proteins | sample 1958921 | NCBI WGS metagenome assembly ULUV01 (sample SAMEA4835772, study PRJEB28245) | human gut metagenome | biome: gut microbiome; material: fecal sample | place: Denmark | collected 2008
GCCTCAAAACCCCGCCGAAAACACAGACAAAAAGCAGACAGCACTTTTGTCCCAAGCACCCCCCCCATCTTTTTAGTCCGTGCAAATAAAAAAACTACTCCCGGCAGCATGTAAACTGTCGGGAGTAGCCTTGTACCCGGAGCCGGGGTCGAACCGGCACGGATTGCTCCACTGGTGTTTGAGACCAGCGCGTCTACCGATTCCGCCATCCGGGCAAACGTAAAACGCGCCAAAATGCGCTAAAGTGGTGCAAAGATAAACTTAAAATCTGACATTTCCAAAAGCATGTGAATTTTTCATTTATTTGCACTGTATTTTTATTGCGGAGTTGTTTTTTATCATATCTTCGTAGTTGGAATTGTTGTGCAAGTAAAATATAAATAATCATGAGTAAAGACTATTGTGTAATATTGGCAGGAGGTACGGGCAGGAGGCTTTGGCCTGCAAGCGGCAAGGCACTGCCCAAGCAGTTTGTCGACATATTCGGCATAGGAAGCACTTTACTTCAGCTCACATACGAACGTTTTGCGCGTTTCATCGAGCCGGATCATATTTATGTTTCTACGTTTGTAGACTATATAGACATAGTGGAGCGCCAGCTTCCCGACCTTCCGCGCCGCCACATCCTGGCCGAACCCGTAAGGCTCGGAACCGCGCCCGCCGTTGCCTGGGCAAACAGCCACATAATATATAAGGAGCCCGACGCAAGGGTTGTAGTGTCGCCGGCCGACCAATACATCCTGCGCAGCGACGTTTTCGAAAGCAACGTTCGCCACGCGCTCGATTTCGTGGCAAACAACGACGTGTTTGTGGCCATGGGAGTGCGCCCCACGGTGCCGGCCACCGAATACGGTTATATCCAAATGGCACACCAGCCCGACGAGCACGGACTGGCGCCGGTAAAGTCGTTCACCGAAAAGCCCGATGAGAACTTTGCGCGCATTTTCGTAGAAAGCGGCGAGTTCCTGTGGAACACCGGGCTTTACCTGTGGAACGCCAAGACCATGCAGAACTCGGTTGCAGAGCTTATACCCAACATCGTCCCCCACATAGACGAGTTCATAAACCTCTCGCGCGAGGAAGAACAGGACTTCGTGAACAAGTACTACCCCTCGAACCTGTATCTTTCAATCGACAAGGTTATACTCGAGCGGAGCGAGAACGTATATGTAGGCTGCTGCTCGTTCGGCTGGGCAGACCTCGGCACGTGGGACAGCCTTTACGGCATATCCGACAAGGACGACAAGGGCAACGTAACCCTTGCAACACGCACCATAATGCACGATTGCAGCAATAACGTCATAAAACTCCCGCCCGGCCGCGTGGCAATAATCGAAGGGCTCGACGGGTACATCGTTGCCGAAAGCGACAAGGCGCTGCTCATCTGCAAACGAGGCGACACCAACCGCGTGCGGCTGCTTGCAAACGAGGCGCAGGAGAAACTCGGCGAGGAATTCGCATAGAAAAACGCATTTTTCGCCGAAAAAAGAAAAGTTTTTCGCTTTACGTTTGCGCGTTTCAAACGAAATGCGTAATTTTGCGACGCGTTTTAAGGCAAAACGCATAAAAAGCGCCGGACTTGTAGCTCAGTTGGTTAGAGCAACAGACTCATAATCTGGAGGTCGTAGGTTCAAGCCCTACCTGGTCCACTGATAAACTCCTGTAAGTTAAATGCTTATGGGAGTTTTCTTTTTATACACGGTTTATGAATATTGACAGGAATACTCCTGAAATCAGCTAATGTTGGTCTATTGTTGTTCCCAAATTAATTGAGATAACATGCTGACATTCAAAGCAGAAGTACTAAAGAGCAAACAGAAAAGTGATTGTACTTATAATGTAAAGATTAGAATGACCTATAACAGAGAGGTCAAAAGACTGGCAACCAACATCTTTGTCAGGCAAGAGGACTTAACCAAGTCTTTCAGACTAAAAAATCCCAAGTTCATTCAAGAAGCAGATGCCATAGTAAGGCATTATCAGGAAATCTGTGCCAAGTTGCAGGTGGATATTAACAACTATACTTTGGATGATATTATAGCCCTCTTGAAGGGAGAACAAAAGAAATCCCAAGAGATTGACTTTATTCAGTTTAGCAGAGAATGGATTGCTCATGCTACTATTAAAGGTGCGGAGAACTATACATCTGCCATCAATGCCTTTGTGCAATTTCTTGAGAAAGACAAGTTGATTATCCAGCAACTGACCACCTCTTTACTCAAAGACTTTATGGACTATCTTGTCAGGAAGGGAAGTAAAAAGACTTCCTTTCATTGAAGCCAACACCAAAGAGGTTTCTATGGAACATTTGAAAAGTGAATGTATTGTGCCTGTATTCAGCAAGGACAATGAAATCACCATTTCACACCCAAACTTCATTGAAACAGTGTGGGAATCAGCCAACAGAGTTTTCTCTAATGAGAGCATTGAATTGCCTGAAATCAGAGTGAGCCATATCATCAAAGGAAGAACACCCGAAGCCATTCATAAATCAGTAAAGGACTTGTTGGAAGAGGACAAGACCATCTATTATGAAAGGATGATGTTTTGCTTTGAGATACCAAGTATTCATGAAGATATCAATGGCAACAGGCTCAATCTCACAATTGGAGGGGTACGAGCTTATAACCATGAGAACCTTTACAGCAAGAAAGGCATGGAGAAATTCAAAATCTTCATAGGCTTCAAGAATATGGTATGCTGCAATATGTGTGTCTCTACTGATGGCTTCAAGGCAGAATTAAAGGTGATGGATGTGCATGGACTATTGAATGCAGCCATGCAGCTATTTCAAGAATACAATGCAGCCAAACACCTTTATTATATGGATGCTTTCAAGGACAGCTATATGACAGAACATCAGTTTGCACAGTTCCTTGGCAAGTGCAGGTTGTACCAATATCTTCCTGTGGAACAGAAGAAGATGCTGCCACAGATGCTTATGACTGACACACAGATAGGCATAGTAGCCAAGTCTTTCTATCATGATGAGAATTTCTCTACCATTGAGCATGGCAATGAAATATCCCTATGGAATGTATATAACTTGCTTACAGGGGCAAACAAATCATCCTACATAGATAACTTCTTGGACAGGGCTTACAATGCTACCCAACTTGCTGAAGGATTGAACAAAGCCCTCTATGGAGACAGTGAATATGCTTGGTTCATTCAGTAACAGGATGTTCCAGGATTTATATATTCATTATGGTAGGAAATTCTCAGCTTTGCCTTATGGGAGAAATCATATTTGCCATTATCAATTTGGTTTTAGGGGTAGTTGTGCTTTGCATTTTTTGCTCCGATGGCAATAAAAAGCCATGATTTATGGATTGATTGTTGGATGAAGCCTCGGAATAATATCAATATTTCGGGGCTTCTTTAAAATGAAGAAACAATGAGAATAAGAGATATGTAACAAAAGCAGTACCTTTGTATAGAGCAAGGAGAGATATTTATCATCCCTTCATGACAAGAAATTGCCCACACCTCGGATGCTGGTATGGATTGACTTTTATAAAATTGGCTGATTTGATGTTTGTTTCTTGCAGAATTATCGTACTTTTGCAGTAACAACAAAAATAGTTAGCAATGAAATAGAAGTTTAACAAGACATATTAGAAAAAGAAGTGTTTGCTTCTTACTTGTGAAAGTCCTAAAATCACCACTTTGAAGACTAACAATCACAGCAGTAAGGAAGTGAATGCTTATGCCATGAGGTGTGGGCTTTCCTTGTTTGTGATTGTTGGTGTTGTGGTGATACCTTGGACTCAACAAGAAAGCATCACACCTTTCTTTTTGTGGTATGGCTACAAAAAGGCAGCATGGATAAGGAGTATATCATATTTCAAGAGGATGGTCTGTTTGGTGTTAAGAACCAAGAGGGAGAAGTTATTATTCCACCTCAATACAATTGGTTTGACCCACAATTCATCTGTGGTTTTGCCCGAGTAATGAAGTACTCATATATTGAAGAAAAGAATAAATGGGGAATAGTAAATACATTAGGAAACATAATTGTTCCACTGAAATATGATAAAATATGGGCTATAAAGGAAGAATATCTTTTTTCTCTTAAGACATTTCTCGGTGATAAAGAAGAAAGAATAAACCTTCATCAATTAGGTTATAAAGTCATTTTTGATGGCTTAACCTACATCTGCACTTATTCAGTAGAAGCATTTAAGGAGTTGGTACATTGCAAGAAACTATATGTCAAGGCTCAACCTAATACAAGACAATTGTATTTTACTTACGGGGCTAATATAGGTTTTGTTTCTTTAAAAGGAACTCCAAAAGAGCCTGTAATCTCCATTGTTGTCAATAGTAATGGCAAGATATTTCCTTTGCTAATGGAAAAATCAGATGTAGGCAAAAACACATTATCTCCTGCTAAAGCTGCTCCTAAAAGAACCATTTCAAAAGCAGCATCTCACAAAACATCCTTTTGGGATTATGAATCCGAAAAAATAAATGATGTTGGTGATTGGAGTGACCCTTATGGAGATGAGCAAGCCTATTATGGTGGTTGGAGTAGAGAAGATATTGATAGTGGATTGGCAGATGCTTATGAAGGAGATGCAGATGCAAAATGGAATAATGACTAAAAATGTAATAGATATATGGAATTTCCACTGACTTTAGGCTTGCAAAAAAACAGGCTTGCCACTGATAGTAACATCAGGCAAACCAAAGAATTTGTGTTTTCTTGTTGATACAGGAGCCACACACAATGTCCTTTTTACTTATGTGTTTGAACACTTCAAGAATGAATTTAAAGTGCTTGGTGATTATCAAAGCACAATGGGCATAGAAGGAAACTATAAAGAATATCCAACTATTGAAGCAACATTCACTTTTGAAGGGATTGATTACACCTCAAACTTTACTGTTTTGGATGCGACAAATGCAGTGACACAGCTACAAGAAGAAACAGGGGTGCAAATTCATGGCATTCTAAGTACTGACTTTCTTGTAAGAAACAAATGGATTCTTGACTTTGATAAATTGACAATTAAAAACAACTGACTAAAAAAAGACATACAAATGAAGAGGAGTTTTATAATCTTATCCATACTATTAGGTATTATATCAATAGCTTCTATCTCTTATAGCATATCACTATATCAAGAGAATAGAGCATTGACAGCCAAGCAAGATTCCTTATACACATTGTCAGAAGCTCAAAAGGTGTTTAAGGAGAATGGATTAAAGCTGATAGATGATGTAACAGTATCCATCCAAGATATTAAAGACCATGCAGCCAAGTATGGTATAAACCTGCCTGAAAGTAGAAACTCATTCAACATCAATGGACTTAATCCTTTGATTGTTTACTATCTTGCTTACAATGCTATAGACATCTCCAGCCATCCAATGGTTTTAGGAAACACTATCAATCCTGTAATGGGAAGAGTAAACAAGAATGAAGTTGTTGATGGAATATTTATAACTATGCAGCAACTATCAAAAGGAGACAATAGTGGTTTATTCTGCACTTTAAGAATACAGGCAATGAATGTGGGAGATTTGCCAAAGCCTGAAATAAGAGAAATTCCATTAGAATGAACTCAAAATGAATGAAATCTTTATCCAAGTCAAAGGCATTGGCTTTGCTTTCCTTCTTAACAAGAAGTTGAAGCACAACCTTGTCAGCCCTGCATTCTTGGCTTTCTTCAATCTTAGGAAGAGGCAGATGTATTCACTTCCTGAGAATAATATAAGGGAAGTGAATACAAAACCTGCCTATGACAACTTGCAGCCCTTTCTTCCTGACTATGTGGATTCCATCAGCACTAATGATGTGTTCCATTATGTTGGGAAGAAAGTGGGAAGATGCAAGAACAACAAGTTGAAAGTATGCAAAGTAATCATGCTTGGATTTGAGTATGGGGGATGCACTTTCTCTTTTTCTTTCCTTCTGGACAAGAGTTTGGATGAGCCAGCTATATTAGGCAAAGAATCATTTAATCATATAACCAAAACAGTTATGAAACATAAAGCAGAATTTAGCACTCCAATAAGTGCAACCCTTGGCTTAGTATAAACTTTGCCATTGTTGGTCAATAGTTGTTCTATTGGCTTTTCAAGAGATTGTTAACAGACTGACATATAGCAATTTCAGAAGGATTTATCTGTAGCCTCATAATCTGGAGGTCGTAGGTTCAAGCCCTACCTGGTCCACGTTGGAAAAAGCACTTACGAGAAATCGCAAGTGTTTTTTCTTTTATTGGTGACCTTCAGGTGACCTTTTTGAGGCGAAACTCTGTAATAATGGCCTTTTGCAATTCCATGAAATTACAGAGAGTTTTTATAGATTTTTAAATAGAAAGAGTGGTTAAATCTGGTTTTTTAAATAAATCACTGCGATTAGTCGTGCAAGGAATAAGATGAGACCGTAATAACTTCGTCAAGGAATTTCTTACTACTGCTGAAAATCAATATTATATACAGTCCAAGAAACAAGCCGGGTACATTAACTCCCGGAAAACAACTTAAAGATGGTGACAAGGGTTCGATTATTTCAATTTCCTGACTATCTCCCTACATCCTTTCTCGATGGTATTGAAGCATGTGTAATATACCTGTGCTGACTGATAGTGAGGATCCGGGAGGTCTGAAGATTCTCCGAAACAAATGTCGTTAAATAATGCGATACAATTCCAATGTGATGGATCCAATAACCGTATCACTTCGGTCTTATGTTGCCTTGTCATAACAATGATTCGGTCTGCTGCATTAACCAATTCCGCAGTTATCATCACAGCCTTACCACCCATCGAATATCCATGCTCCGCCGCTATTTGACACATGATTCCTTCACGTTCTTGTCCGTATGGAACATCTGTTCCACATGACGACACCTCAATGTCCTCAAGATTCTTTTCTTGAATCATTTTTCTCAAAATGACCTCGGCAACTGCCGAGCGGCTTGCATTACCAGTACACACAAATACGATTTTCATTGGAGCGAATTTATTTATAAAATGAATATGTTACATTCCAGCCGGATCAACTTTTTGTTTTGAGCAATTGACAAGGAGAGAAGCCACTATGAAAAATATTCCCGTGCATACTACACCCGTCCAACTGAAATGCTCCCAAGACAAGCCTGAGACAAAAGTTCCGGCAGAACCGCCCAAGAAGTAAATGGTCATATAAACGGTATTGACCCGGTTGATGGCGGATGCATCGAGGGCGACCACGCTGGTCTGATTGGACAGATGGATGCATTGCATTCCTGCATCAATCAACAGGATAGCGACTATCATCCACACATAGCTGGAATTCCCCCAAAATGCCAAGAACCATGCAGCCAATACCACACATCCTCCGACAATAGAGAAAAACCTTGCGCCATACTTTTGGATATAGCCGCTGATGAAAACCACCGTGGATGCACCTGCCAGTCCGCACAAACCGAGTGCGCCGATAATATCGTCACTCGCGAAGAAAGGCTCTTGCTTCATTCGGAAAGCAAGACAACTCCATAAAGCGAAGAACGAGCCATAAGCCAACGCCGCCCTCAAAGAAGCGATACGCAAGTACGGATATTGGGATAACAGGTGCAACAGGGATTTCATCAAACCCGCATAATTTTCTTGTGAACGGACAGGCAACGCGGGCAACATCTTGTGAATCATCAGGAAGCATCCGAACATGAAAAAGCAAGCCACAAAATAGACGGAACGCCATCCCCACATATCAGCCAGGAAACCACTTAACACCCGTGAGCCAAGAATGCCTATGAGCAGGCAGGACTGTATAATCCCCACGTTGCGTACCTTGTGTGCTGGTGCTGAATGGAAAGACACCAACGGGATGAAGAACTGCGGCATGACCGAAGACGCTCCGGCAAGCAAGGAGGCAACCCATACCCAATGGATGTTCGGGGCAAGGGCTATGACAAGCAAGGCACACGCGGAAACGATATAATTGGTCAATATCAGTCTCTTCCGTGAAACCAAATCACCAAGCGGAATGACAAGTACAAGTCCGGCTACATATCCTATTTGAGTCAATGTCGCCACCATGCTGGCGGCAAAATCGCTTATTCCGAAATCTCTTGCCATGCTGCCCAACAAAGGTTGGTTATAGTAGCAATTGGCAACGGAAAGCCCGGTAGCAATTGCCATCAGAGCCAGCAGAGGTGCCGGAATGCCGTGGTTTTCTCTCAATTCATATTTCATCATTTATTCCTCCTTTCAGTAGGAAACGATTTTCAATCCAATCAAGGAGGCAATGAGCGTGAACAGGAAGAAAAGCCGTATGGGAGTGGCCGGCTCTTTGAAAACGAATATCCCAATCAAGACCGTGCCGACCGCTCCGATACCCGTCCAAATGGCGTATGCCGTGCCCAAAGGCAAAGTCTGAACCGCTTTGGCAAGTAATGTCATACTCAATACCGTAGAAGCCAAGAAACCGCTTCCCCACAGATAAAAACCAATACCTGATGCCTCTCTCGTTTTTCCCAAGCAGAATGTAAGGCTTACCTCAAACAATCCTGCCAAGAATAAGATTATCCAATTCATACCTATGATTTATTAAATTCGGGCGCAAAAGTAAGCAAGTAATTTCTAACCGTTTTTTGCATTTGGTAAAAACGGCTTTTGCATTTGACAAAAAGCAGCCGTTCGTATCTGTTTCTGTGCGCTATTTTATAATTTTACACCACAACAAAATGACTTATGGATATAAAGGAAATCATCAACCAGAGATATGCCATGCCGGATGTGTCTTTGGACAAGTTACGGCAATGCCTGACGGAAGTCTCATACCCCAAAGGATTCCAAGTGTTGGAATATGGCAAGGTGGAAAAGGACATCTTTTTCATCAAAAAAGGCATTGTCCGCGCTTATACTCTGGTGGAGGGGAAAGAAATTACTTTTTGGGTCGGCAGGGAAGGGGCGACCATTGTTTCCATGAAAGGATATGTGAATGACGAGCCGGGATATGAAACAATGGAACTGATGGAAGATTCTGTCTTATATGTATTGGAAAGGCAAAAACTGAAAGAGTTATTCTTGGAGGATTTGCACATAGCCAATTGGGGGCGGCGTTATGCGGAAATGGAACTGCTTGCCGCCGAGAAACGGCTGATTTCCATGCTGTCTGCCGTCGCCTCGGAACGGTATCACGAGTTGTTGGAGAAAGAGCCTGATTTGTTACAGCGGTTGCCGTTGGGAAGTATCGCCACCTATTTAGGCATCACGCAGGCAAGTCTGAGCAGGATTAGGGCACAAATAAAGTGACGTTTATCTTTTATTCCAGCTGGAAGGAATGGATGCAAAACCTTGAAAGAGAAGCAACCTACGTATTTATAAATTTGTAGAGGACAACATGATGGAAATAAAAAAGATTAATCACGATTTTTCAGTGTGCAAAGTAGCGGATTATTCGCTTGTAAACTTAAATGCGGAATACTATTTCATCGGGAAAACAGATGAAGAAAAATCCTTGGTATGCATTACCGGCGATGTTCCGGCCAATGTCACTCAACGTGATGATGGGTGGAAAGGTTTTCGTATTCAAGGGATTTTAGATTTTCTTTGATTGGCATCCTATCTAAAATTGCAGAGATTTTGGCCCAAAACAGCATTTCGATTTTTGCGATTTCAACTTATAACACGGACTATGTTTTGATAAAAAAGGAGAATTATCAAAAGGGACTGAATATTCTCAAACACTCAGGTTATAAAATTGTAGAGTGACAACTTGGCCTTCTGTTCTTCTGTAAACCGTTCTTCTGCTTCAATCCGCTTAGAAACGGTTTTCAGCTCTCTTCCCAACTTCCGTGATTTTCCCCTAACTACTTAATTCACAGATTATATTGCGTTAATCTGCCGAATTTCGGAGGTTTTTCCACAGATTCAATGTAAAATCGTTTGAGGTTATGCAAGTACTTCCTGATGGAAGTGCCTTGGCAACGGTAGAGGATATTTCTAACATTGGAATGGTCGTTTTATTCCTTGCTAATAAGGGAATTTCCTATTATGACGACAAAAAATAAATGTGCCAACAGGTAAGCGTGTAATGCAAATTGGCGCATACAAATATATGATGCGCAGTGAAATGGAAAAAACTGTTCCTATAGTTGAAATTATGGATTAGTTATCGCAATACAACTCCATTTTTCTGTATTGAATTGATTTTCCAATCATACGCCCCCTCTGTGGAAAAGCCACGCGACAGGTTCTTTAAGATTGATTGAATCTTACTCTTAAAGTCTGTATAGATTTCTCGATTCGCTTCAAGCCATTCCTGCATTTCCGATTGACTGGGATAGTTATCATGGTGAAGTTCCTTCATATCATCATCCATATAAACAGTTTTGCTAAATGGTTAATCTTTGAGACATGCCAAAGGAATCACTTTAACTCCATCAGGACGAGAGTATGCCATTGTTCCACCCGTAATCACAATAAGCAAGTCTGGCTCCCGAATAGGCACCTGCTTCTCCGTCTTATTGTGTTCCTGTATCAACCTTTTGAGTTCCAGTAGATGTTTTGCACCGTCATCTATTTCACGGCTACCAAGTTTGCATTCTATCAAGGCGTAACGCCCATCTTCCAGATGTAACACCAAATCAGCTTCCAGACCATATCTATCTCTATAATAGGAAATACGACTATTGAAATCAGCTGTATATGCCTTTAGGTCTCTGATGCACATCTGTTCAAATATGAAGCCAAAGGTTTTGAGCTGAGTCTCTAATGCTTCTGCATTGACATTCATAGCAGCTACAGCAATAGAAGGGTCAACGAAGCAACGCTTGGGAGAGCTACGGATGGCTGTCTTACTACGGATAGCGGGACACCACGCATCAATATCTTGGATAACGAACAATTTTTCCAAAGCAGCAATATAATCATCAAAGGTATTCATGGACAAACTGATGTCTTCTGACGCAGTGACATCTGCAAGGATATTACTTTTCTTGGCCAGTGTACTGATATTTCGGGCATACGACTTCATGATTTGTCGGGCAATTTTTGGATTTCGTCGTTTGTTATCCACAGCCGAAATATCATTCTCGCAAACACTATTTACATAATCTTTAGCGATGAGCATGCTTGCTTTTGCGGGCATATGCAACGTGGCAGGCCAGCCTCCCCGGCAGGCTGCCATAATCAGCCCTGGAATATCTAATTTGCTTGAGGCACCATCTATATCGTAATCAGGGTTGTTGAAAAGTTCCTGAATAGAAACTTCTCCTGATGATTCCAAAGATTCCCATAAACTCATCGGGTAAATCTTCATTCGTGTAATGCGCCCTGTACCAGTATGCCGAATCTTTGTTTTATCCACGGTGTTGCTTCCCGTCAGAATAAATTGTCCAGGCTTACCTCCTGTATTATCGACAGCTGTACGTACAGCATCCCAAATCATCGGGGCATCTTGCCACTCATCTATCAACCTCGGTTGCTCTCCTTTTAATAATAAAGATGGCTTAGTGGCTGCTGTGGTAAGATACTCTTCCGCTTTATCTGGGTCTTGCAACTTGATTACGCTCTTGGCTTGTTGTTCCGCTGTGGTTGTTTTTCCAGTCCATTTTGGACCTTCTATTAGTACTGCTCCAAATGTTTCCAAGCGTTCTTGAAGCATTTTATCAGCGACTCTTGATAAATATTTCATGACGGTTGCTCTATTTTTAGTACAAAGATACTGATTTTATTTGAAATACGATTGTTCACTTGGTATTTTTGCGGTATTTTACTTGGTACTTTTGTGGCAAATTGTTCCGTATTTTTGCGGTGTTTTGCTTGGTATTCTTGCGGTAAAGGTTACATCAGTTAGATAAATCAACTATCAACTCCATCCTCTCCTCTTCGCTCAAGCCTTTCAACTTCTCCAATAAAGTTTTTTTATCTACAACTGGAGCAGTCTCTTTAGGCTTCTCATTAAGCAAATAATAATTATACTCCAACATCTTCGCAAGAGGATAAGCACCTATATAGTTAGAAGTGATGTCACCGCCACCACTATGCCCCATGCTGTCACTTATGTATTTATAAGGTACAACACCAGAATTATTGAGATTGGTAGCAAAGCTATGTCTTGCCCATGTTGGTGATGGTGTTTGTTCCAGTCCTATGAGTTTAGCGACTTTTGCCATGTGCTCACGTATATATCTATTATAACGTTGAATAACCCATATCTCCTGTTCAGGGGTAATAAGTTCGCTCATTATGGGAAATACCCTTCGCCCAAGTTTTGGAGCATTACCATATCGGTTGAGTATCTCTTGTATCTCAGGTGTAACAGGAAATATAACCTCACTGGCACTTTCGTTTCGTTCCCGGGTTTTATGACGAAGAAAACGTAACTGTTTGCCATGAGTGGCATAGTATAGTTCATCATAAGTCAGACGGAGAGTATCAGCAAGATTTTGCCCATCGCCTAAATACATAAAGAGGAATAATCCAAGGTCGCGAAATATAGCATGCTTTTCTCGCCCAAGAAACAACTCGTTCCCATCCTTGTCTTTTGCTTCATCTGCTTTCCAGAAGTCATAAAGTTTACGCATGGTAGCCACATCAAGAAACTCATGCTTGCGGCTTTGGGATTTATTGTAACCTGTGTCCTTGAACATTTCCTTAGTATCACCTTTCATCAAACCATTTGAGATACACATATTGATGATTGTTCTGAAGCTACGAAGTGCGATGGCAATGGTCGTGGTACTCAGTCCATTTTTCCTCATAATCTGGAGGTCCCAGGTTCAAGCCCTGGCTGGTCCACGTTAGAAAAAAGCACTTACGAGAAATCGCAAGTGCTTTTTTCTTTATCTGCGTAAACAAAGGCTCAGTTAGGTTCTCTGACTTTTGGATGAAAGTCTTGCTGATATTTCTGTTCGTTTATACGGATGGTATTGGGATTGGTTGTATAGAGGTCATGTGCGATGCCATCCAATAGGGCTGTTTTTCACCTCTTACATGCTCCAGTCTTTACCAACAACTTGTCAGCAAATTAAAAAGCAAAGTTCGGAAAAGCGGCTGAACTTCGCCGCCATCTCACCTAATGCCTCTTTCTGAATAATCAATGCTTTCATTATATTTCAATCAGGTTCGGAAGGTTGAAGTTCGTGTAATCTCCATTCATGATCGCGCCATTTGAGAAAATAGTTGAACCATCTTTCTTTACGCCATGCTGTTTATGGATATGGCCAAACAGATGCAAGCGAGGCTTTATTTCTTCTACCTTCATCAAAAGTTCTGTCGAACCATAGTTTATCCCATCGTCAAAATCAAGAATATCATAGGGCGGACAATGGGTAATCAATACATCTACGTCGGCAGGTATGGCTGCATAGTTACGGGTCTGACGGTCAGAAATGCAATCTTCCATAAACATGGGAACTCCATAGAATTTAATTCCGTCAGCTACCACGCCGGAATTGCATAGATAATGCACATTCTTATCCAACCCGTCTATTTTGGCTCCATACAGACAGACATCATGATTGCCACAGATGAAAATCTTGTGCGGATAAGAGAGGTCACAAAACCAATTCATAAAGTCAATAGCTTCTTGCTCACTTCCGTTCATGGTAAAATCCCCTGAATGTACAAGGATGTCAGCATCGGGCAGCTGCGTGAGCCGCCGATGCTGACTGTGGGTGTCGGAGAGGTGGAGGATGGTCATCATTATTCAAATTGAATACTTATTGCAACTCCTTAGATGCGAATTTTGCTAATTCTTTTAGTTCATTGATTATTATATCATTATCCGTGTTTATGCTAATCTCTTTACAAATGTGCCACCATGAATTATTATCCTCATACAACTCGTATGTTTCGTATCTTCTCAACTTTTGCAACTGCCCTTCTGCTACTTTCCCGGAACGTTCAGCATTTTGGGGCAACCGTCTCAGCCCTATCTCTATTTGGTCGCCAATGCTTCCATCTTGATATAGTACCATCGTAAAAGCTGCATAATAATTGTTTTCGGTAATGCAACCGCACGACATCCACTCCCTAGTCCAGTCATCAATATCGTTTTGAGGATACTCAATATTATCGTAAAGGTAGTATATACCTGCAGTAAAACCTTCCTTTACCAATATATCGCGAATAGCCGTCATTCTTTCATTACGGTTTTTTATTCCTCCTTTTTCGATGAAAGTAATTTCTCCTACCCTAAAATCTACTGGCTCCCTTAAGGAACTGGAGAGCCAAACAAATCTTTTATTACTATGTACAACCAAACAAGAATGAACGGCCAGCCGATGCCGTTGCTGATGGGCTTCACAAAGCCTTCGAAAATCCAAACGGTAGAGAATGAAACTCCGGTGATGTACGATCCGATGAAGCAAATCGTGGCATTTGACATGCGAGTAGTAGGCACAAGATCTTTGAAGAACCATATCACCAAAACACCGCAACATCAATGCAAATCAGACCCTAAAAATGAAATAGATGACCAAAAGAATGTATAATGATTCTCGTCATTACCAATAAAGAGGACTCCCATCCCACACCTGTCATCCAACTTCTTACGGCACGAGGCATCTCTGTGTTCCGGCTGAACACGGAAGCCTTGTTGACCGATTACGAGTTCTGTTGGCAAAACGATGCACACCATTGCGATTTTACACTGACCAACATCCGCAACGGACTAAGTGTAAGAGGTAGTGAGGTGACAGCGGTGTGGGACAGGCGTCCCGAACCTCCCACAGAACTCCCTTTGCAGAGTACAGAGGTCGTAGACAAACACAACCGGGAAGAAGCACTTGGCTTCCTTCGTTTCCTGCGCTACTACCTCAAAGACGTTCCGTCAATAGGCAGCATTGTGTACGACAGGGTAGCAGCCTCCAAGATGTTGCAAACTGCCATTGCTCAACAAGTGGGATTGTCTGTTCCCGACACCTGCTTTTCCAATCGGAAGGCAGATATTCTCCGTTTTGCCATGCAATATAAGGAGATTGTATTAAAGCCCATAGAAAACAGCAATATTTGGAATGAAGACAATGAAGAAGAGTATGCGCTTTATACACAAAAGACATCTTCCGCTTCATTCCACGATGTGCCCGAAGAAGCTTTTACACAAACCGTGAGCTATGTGCAAAACTATGTGCCCAAGGCATACGAACTGCGCATCACGATGGTGGGGCGCCGTGCGTTTGCCTGCAAGATAGACTCCCAATGCTTGGACGAGGACAAAGGAAAGACAGACTGGCGGCAAGGCTACGATTATGGTCTGAAGCATGAAATTTATAACTTGCCACAGGATATTGCCGACAAGTGCATCCGTTTCCTGCAACTGATGCATCTCAACTTCGGGGCTTTCGACTTCATAGTCACTCCTTCCAGAGAGTATGTTTTCTTAGAGTGCAATCCCAACGGGCAATGGTTGTGGGTGGAACTGGAAACAGGAATGAAGATTTCGAAAGCGATAGCGGACTTTTTACAAAACCCAGAAAATAGCTAAAGACTATGCAACAATTAAAAGACCAATTAAAAAGCTATTTAAAAGATAGCATACAATCTAGTGCCTCGGCTTATGCCATTTTACCTATGGGCATAAATACAGATAATCCCAATAATAATGATTGGATAAATGTTCTGGAAACCGCAAAATGGAAATGTACAAACATGGATGGGAAATCTCATAGCCTTGAAATAAAAAAAACGTTTTTTGAGAAATATCGGATTGTTTGCTGTTAATGTCTCAATCCAAATGATAAAGAAACCATTGATGGCTGTTTACGCACAAGTTACTTGCGACAGGGATAAAGAATTTGAAGAAACAATCGAAGGCTGCAAGTACGAGAACATGCAAAAAAGAAAAGAAGACTTCCCCTATAATGTTGACCGAACTTGGTTGAAGAAGAATTTGGGCAGTTTATCCTTGTATAATTTGGAAAATGGTAAACCGATAATTTATTCTGTCTCCACTATTGCCGGGGAAGACATTCCAGCTTGTAAACATTGTCATGGTTTGGGTAAGATAGCGTGTGAAGATTGCAATGGCACTGGATGGATTATTTGCGAAGTCTGTCAAGGTACAGGAGAAATGCAGTACGAAGCGGGGAATTATGCAAATGGCGAAATGAGAATCAAAAGCAAAACGTGTTCGCATTGCAATGGTGAAGGGAAAATTCCTTGTTCGAATTGTAAAGGTCAAGGAGAAATTACATGTTCTGTTTGTCATGGGAGTGGGAAAATGAGCAATGAGAATTGCGTACAAAAAGTGAAAAGTTTCAAAAACCAGTTTTCTTGGGAAGGTTCAGTAGAGATATTAATCCCAAGAAAACAGGAAGAATGCAAATGGGAAGATGAAGAAAATCTCTATTATGGAGACTATATTTTTAATCCTATAGAATGTGAACCGGATAATTGGCTCTCAACCTTGCAAATCAGTAAACTGTATAGTTCGCCAGGCCATTTGATCGAAGATAATAGTGAAAAAATAAAGCAAGATGTTTTAGCTAATGGGGATGAATATACAGGTGTACTTTTTGACTCTTTTCAAGATGAGATAAAAGTAAACCCGAATAGCACGGTTTGTGTAATTGAGAATTATTATTCCTTTCCACCTGTCATACTGATTTCTGTACATTATAACAATGGCGGATATGATAGTGACATTGAATTTTATGTTTGGGATAATTTGGTATGGTGTAACTCTTATGAGGAACTATCTTTGTTACAGTTGCTCCAAAAACAGTTGAAGCGGAAAATAAACTTATGAGAACACTCCTATCCTGGCTCATCGCCAACATCGAGGTAATCTTTATCCTCATTATCTGTACCATTAGTGCGAGATTCCTTTTCGTACATTGGGACGATATGACTCAAGCTTCCGCAGGCGGATTTATCATCCTTACAGGTGTCTTATGCTGGGCTATGGCACCCAAGAAATTTGTTTATTGTCTGCTTACTCTTTTGTTTTTCGCCTTCCTTGACCTTATAATCATTGCAAACGACCCCGGAAACATTCGGGGACTTTTGGTGCCGCCGCTTGTATTCGGCATTCTTGTAGCCGTCTTTACCGCTATCAACATGAGCGAGGTCGTTTCGCGGCGTATGCTCTATGTCAACAGTAATACGAGTATGTTTGAACTGACATTGCTTTACGTCATTAATCGGTTCACTACATCGTTTGCCGGACTGACTACCACTTTAATCGTCTGGTATTATATGGAAGATATCGTGCGTTTTTTCGCTAAGGCATCCTCTACAGCATAACATTTGTATCACATAAAAACGTAGAAGTTTATGAGTGAAATCAACACATTATTGAATCAGGCGAAACTAATTCTGGAGAAGTCCAAGGTTTCGCAACAAGAAAGTCGGTCGCGTGGAGAACAATTCAATATCTTCCACGCATGCGGCGTAAACCATTATGAAACGACACACTCCGCCATTCTTGCGGAATTTCTAAATCCCCAAGGCAGTCATGGGCAAAGAGATATCTACTTGAAAGAGTTTCTTGCCATTCTCGGCGAGAACGAAATGTTATCAGCTTTTGATACCTCGACAGCCTCTGTTACCACAGAATACGCCGTGCCAAACGGACGGTTGGACTTACTGATAACCAATATCAAGAACCAAGCCATTATCATTGAGAATAAAATCTATGCCGAAGATCAATGGGAACAACTGAAACGATATAAAGAGTTTGCGGAGAAGAAGTATCGCTCAGGAAACTATGTTATTCTCTATCTGACACTTTGGGGAGATGAGGCAAGCAAACAAAGCGGAGAAAATGTGGCATACATTTGCATCTCTTATAAAGAAACCATACTGAAATGGTTGGAACACTGTATCCAACTCTCCGCCCAAAAGCCGCTTATTCGCGAAACAATGATACAATATGTCAACCTTATTAAAGAATTAACCAATCAAGCCATGGAACAGAAATATAGAAACGAACTCTTAGAGTTGATGATGAACAATGCAGAAGCAGTTGCCACAATCTGTAATATACAAGGTGACTATTTCAAGTATGTATGTGAAAACCGCATTCGTCCAGCATTAAAGAATCTGGCGGAAGAAATGGGATTTGAATACGGAGAAAGCGATGATGCTTGGGGAAATAACAAATGGCAAAATTTTCATTTCAAAAGACGTCATTTAGCTATCTATTTTGAAGCAGAACGGGGAAGAATGTATGACATTTATTACGGCTTTGACTTTGAAGGGGTAGAAGAACGGCCTGTCATGTCTCAGCTTGAACATTTCCCAGGTAAGCCCAATGAAGGTTGGCCATATGGTTGGGTTTCCTTAGACCAATACAGATATTGGGATATGCAAACTCTTGCAGACATGGTAAACCATACCGATAAGTTCGTGAAATACATCAAGAGTAAAATCCAAATCGTACTGGATGAGCTGGAACGACAAGGTATTAACCCTGAATGAGATAATTCAAGTAAAACAAAGAAGAGGCTATGCCTGTTTTTATAGTATCTTCTTTGTATTCAATCATAATAGCTTAGTTTACCACAAGACAATCAAATCCATCCAATTCAGTCCTTTGTCTTGCTTAATAGGTAAGGCAAGTTGATAATCAAGCAGAAACTTATTGCTTGAATTCAGTTCGTCCATTGTGCCGTATTCAACTGCGTATATCTGCCGTCTTAATCCGAATTTATCACCACTGTATTCTTGGGCAAAGCGCACGGCATACATCGTGCCGCTGATGATGGGACATTGTGTCACGATGACCGATTGTGTCAAGACAACTTGCATACGGCAACGCGCCACCAGCTTTGTGGGATTAGCTTTCACACCGAAAGGATGTTCGGACAAGATGGCTCCGCCCTTGGCGATTATTTCATCCTGCAACGATTTGTTCACTCTAGGATGCGTGATATCTAAGCCTGAAGCCACCACAGCGATTGTCTGTCCGTCCGTATCAAGACAACCCTGGCGGGCCGCCGTATCGCATCCCAAAGCCAGACCACTGATGACGATATGTCCTTGCTTGCCCATCTGTTCAGCAAACTCGTAGGCCATGTTCTGGCCTTCCTTGTCTGCTGCGCGTGCACCAATAATGGCTACATTATCCTCACGGTTGAGTAAATCCTTATTTCCCAGCACGTGGACGAGCGGCGGTGCATCTCTGCATAAATTGCGGAAGTGGTGAGGATACGCTTTGTCATAGTAAGAGATGGTGAGCACTCCGGCTTTTGCTTGCCTGTCTAATATCCGTTTTGCCTTGTCGAGTTCGCGGATCGACATGGAAGCCGTTTCTTTCAATGAATATCTTTCGCTCTCTATGTCTTCATACAGTTGTCTGGGAGAGTACCCCAGCAGTTGCAGGCATAATAGTTCTTCTATTGAAAGACAAGAAAGCCTCCACGCCTCCATTTTATTTTGCCTCTTCTTGACTGTCTCTTTCCAATCTTCTTCTCTATTTTCCATAAGATGGTATGTTATTTTGCGGCAAAGGAAACCTTTCGATGCGCCGAATCGGAGCATAGGCTGATTATTTTTTTACCTTGTGCTGCGATTTGGCACTTTGATGACGGAACTTTGTACCATCAAACCAAATAGGAGGAACAGAATGAAACTGGCAGAAGCATTAAGCGTCCGCGCCGATCTGCAAAGCAGAATCGACCAATTGAAAAGTCGGCTGAAGTACAGCGCCAAGGTGCAGGAAGGTGACCAACCTTCTGAGGACGTGAACGACTTGTATAAAGAATTGGATGAATGCCTTTCGCAATTCGAGGTGATTGTTTATCGGATTAACCGCACCAACATGCAAACCGTGCACGAAGGAGAAACTCTCACCCAAATGATTGCCCGCAAAGACGTATTGAAGTTGCGTCTGACGGTAATGCGCGACCTCTTGAAACATGTTGTTGAAAATGACCGTTATGGGCGACAGGAGATAAAATATGTCCGCACGGTGGACGTGGGTGAATTAAGAAAGGTGACGGACAACTATTCCAAACAGCTCCGAAACCTGGATATGAAGCTACAAAGCCTGAACTGGTCGGTAGATTTAATTTGACATAATAAAGGTGTAGTCTTTCTTTGCATCAGACAATGGCGGCACTTCCTTGTCGCATGGCAGGGGCAACAAACCAAGGTGGCAGCTGGTAGAAGCATGGTTATTACCGCGTATCTCCGACACAGCGTACAAACGCATAACGTATACGGCCCCAGGGGGAAGATTATTACGCATTACCTTGTGCCGATTGTCTGGAAGGAAAGACAAGGGTGGGTTGAGGGAATTTATTACTCTAAAATATGCACTATGACATTCAAGGAATTATTTTCGCAATTCAGTTTTGCCGAAATCAGACCGGCATTCCTGAATTTATGGCAGACCAACGAACCGAAACTGGTTGAACATCTCGATTTGGACAAATGGGAAAGAATTTATCAGAACGTACAAGCGTTGGAGGCAAAATCATCCCAATATTATATCCGCTTAGTATGGCGTTGGGAAACCTGTAGCCCGATGATAGATATGAACTGCTCTGTATACGACAAAGTGGACAATCACCTCGACTGCCCTATGGCCTGCTATCCTTCGTGGTCAGAAATAGCGGGCATGGAAGTGGTGGTGGAGAAAGACATTGTGATTACGCCTCAAGAGCTTGTTGCAGGCTTGCTGTGGGAAATCACTTACTTTGGCGGGACGGAAGAGATCGCACGAAAGAATATGGAAAGAACATTTCATGGAGGAACGAAATGAAACGAGAGCATATTGTCATGTTCATTTGGACATGTATTATTTCTGCAATAATGCTTCTCCTGCTTGTCTCGCTTTGTGGAGGAATGTCGGAAGAACGGTGGATAAGGATATGAATCGAATATAATATGGAAAAGTCAGTGAAGTGTTTTTCAGTGAGCATGGGCTGACTTCCACATCGGCATCGCATTTGGCTGATTTGGCGCAAGAGGTTATGACAGGGAATGAGGCAAAGTTGAGAAACAATGCCACATGACACTTTACACTCAATACAAAGAATGGCAACTGAAAGAGCTGGAACGCATCTCTAAACTGAAAATCAATGTGCCGGAAGCCTTACAAAGCACCTATGAGCAACTAAGTCGGTTTGAAACCTAAAAAAGGTGTCGCGAACTTGCATCTCAATGGATGCTAATCGCGGCTTTGATGGGGCAGAGACTGTCGCTTGCAATTTAATAGGAATTGGAAGAAGAATGTCTAACTAACAAACGGCGGATGTTTGCAGCTATAAAAACATCCGGCCTTAGATTTCGACCTTGTCTGTGCCTTTGCCTTGGCATTCCTGCCAAAGGAATGCCGTATTGACAATCTTTGTCCCTAACTTAAATTTGAATACAATGGAACATTTGAGAAAAGTATTAGGTCAACCGAAAAGAAAATTCACATCTTGGGAGAAGGTTTATATTGGTTTAATGACAATCGTTCTATCGTGCAAAATAGTATTATATATTTTTTGCAGATTACAGAATGAGCTAAATAGCAATCTTTATTCCCTCTAATTCTGCGTAAACTAAAGCGTAAACAAACTATTTCGGTTAGGTGGCTTTAGTGAGTTCTATAGGATATAGTAAAATATACAACTACTTATCGTTCTCATAATCTGGAGGTTGTAGGTTCAAGCCCTACCTGGTCCACCCCAAGGAAAGCAATTCAGGCACTTACGCAAAACGTAAGTGCCTTTTTGTTTGACAACTGCTCTCCTGCCGGCGAACAACGGGAATTTACATACGCTTGCGGCGTGTTACGTTACCCGCAGGTACGTACATCGACAAGAACAAACGCGACTGCTTCGCACGCAAAACGGCAATTCCCGGAAGGTCCGGATAAAGCGCCCTTTGCAGACAATGCAGGACACGGTTATATGAAAACTATTTTTCAGCGCGTTGCACCCCTCCCGGAGTAAAGAAAAAATATGTGCCTTGTATTTTAAAATACGTCTGACCTATTTCAAAATATGTCAGACATATTTTCCGCGCCCTTGAAAACCCGCCGGCCGGCGTCAAAGACAAATAGCCCTGTGAGCACAAAATTATTGTCTACATGCCCGGGACGCATACAAAAAACCGAAAAATTTGTTCGCCCGGGCTTTCATGCGGTATGTTTCAGGCTGTACGCCCGGACAAGTCTTTGTAAAGCAATGAAAAATACAGAATGAATTTTGCGTTCCACCCGCCTTTCACTATCTTTGCATATCTTTAAAATACTTTATCGGCATAAAGCCGAAAATTACAGAACAAAACAAGACATCCAGATGAAGCAAACATTTAAATCAGCGCTCCTGTCGGCCGTATTGCTGGCGGCAGGCATTTGTACCGTCACGGCTGACGACGACATCAAGCGCTCCACTTACGAAAACCCGGTTATCCCAAGTTCAACGCCCGACCCTACGATAATAAAATGCGAGGAAGACGGCTTCTATTACCTTTACGGCACCGAGGACACGCGCAACATGCCCATTTACCGTTCAAAAAATCTTGTGGATTGGATTTTCGTGGGCACAGCCTTCAACGAGGCCTCTCGCCCTGCCTGCGTAGGTCCAAACTCGGGCGCAGGACTGTGGGCTCCCGACATCAATTACATCAACGGACAGTATGTGCTTTACTTCTCAATCGGCGTATGGGGGCAGACTGAGAAATGCGGCGTCGGGGTAGCCACATCCGACCGTCCCGAAGGCCCGTTCGTCGACCGCGGCGTGCTGTTCCGCTCCCAGGACATAGGCGTGACCTTCTCAATCGACCAGTTCTACATCGAGGACAACGGCAAAAAATACCTCATCTGGGGAAGCTACAACGGCATTTACATGATTGAGCTTACCGACGACGGCCTGCGCGTAAAACCGGGCGCACAGAAGGTGCAACTCGTGGGCAACCTTACCGAGGCTTCCTATGTGTACAAACGCGACGGCTACTACTACCTGTTCGGCTCCACTGGAACATGCTGCGAAGGCGCAAAGAGCACCTACCACATTGTTTACGGCCGCTCCGACAAGCTCGAAGGGCCTTACGTCAACAAGAGCGGAGGCCGCATGCTCGACAACCAGTCGGAAACACTCATCGAGGGCGACGACTTCGTGGCCGGCCCGGGACACAATGCCGAATTCGTCGTGGACGACAACGGCGACACGTGGATTCCCTACCATGGATACCTGCGCGACAACGAAGGCCTGGGCCGCGTGGTGTTTATCGACAAGGTGCAGTGGAAAGACGGATGGCCTTACGTAGAAGGCGGCCACCCCTCGCGCACGAGCACAGCGCCTTATTTCAAAGAATAACAACCCGCCCGCCGGGAAACGCCCCTCCTGCCGCACTACGTGCACGGCAAGGAACGTACACGGCAGAAACATACCTTACATACATGAAACCGTCCCGCAATAAAGCGGGGCGGTTTTACGTATGTCGGCCGGATTTCCTAATTTTGGCAGACACATAACCGTTAAAACAACAACCCACACATGAGCATAACGATTTCCCTGATGTTAATCTTAGCGCTTGCGGCAGGTTTTGCAGGCGGAATGCTGCTTGCCCGCGCGCGCAGCTCAAAGTCGTCCGAAAGCAGCCTGCAGGAGATTGCCGCCCTGCGGGCACAGCTCGAAAGCGAGCAACGCCGCAGCGCCGAGATACTGGAACACGAACGCAGCGTGCTCAGGAACGAGCGCGAACTGCTGCGCGAAGAAATGTGCAACCTCTCGTCCGACATAGCCAAAAGGCAAAGCGATGAACTCCTGCGCATGAACGACAGCAAGATAGGCGAACTTCTCAGCCCGCTGAACAAAGAAATAAAGGATTTCCGCGACACTTTCGTAAGGAACACCACCTCCGTGGACGAACACATAGGTAGGATGATGGAGAAAACCGTACAGCTGGGCGCACAGACCGAACAACTGAAGCGCGCCCTTACGGCCGAGACGAAGACCCAGGGAATATGGGGCGAAGGAGTGCTAAAACTGCTGCTCGAGTCCTCAGGACTGCAGGAAGGCACGGGCTTCGAACTGCAATACAGCGAAAAGGACGAGCACGGGCGCAACATCTTTCCCGACGCGGTGGTGCACCTGCCCGCCGGGCGCAACATAGTAATCGACGCAAAGGTATCGCTCACATCGTTCTACTCGTATGCCAATGCCGACACCAAAGAAGAGCGCAGCAAGTACCTCAAAGAACACATAGCCTCGGTAAAAAGGCACATCGACGAGCTTTCAGCCAAGAACTACCCCAAACACACGCCCGGCGCAATGGGCTATGTGTTCATGTTCCTGCCCACCGAGGCCGGGTACGTGGCTGCCGTGAGCAACGACGTGCAACTTTCGCTGTATGCTTACAGGAAAAAGGTAATACTGCTCAATCCTTCTACGCTTCTCTCGGTGCTGCAACTTGCCGACAACCTGTGGAACAGCGAGAACCAAAGCAAATCGGTAAACGAGGTTATCGACGCCGCCGCCAGGCTGTACGACAAATTCGCCGTGTTTGCCAACAATTACGTCAGGATAGGCGATTCGATAAAGAAACTGCAGGAAACCTACGAAGAAAGCGAGAACCAGCTACTGCGCGGGCGGGGAAACATTGTAAGGCAGCTCGAAAGCCTGAAGGACAAAGGCGTGAAACCGTCGAAGGAAGTGCCGCTCCGGCTGGCTTCGCGCTCGTCGGACGACGGACTTGCCGGAACGCAGCAGGAGCAACCCGCGCGGTAAAGTTCATTCAGACAAAAAGGGACATGCGTCAAGCCCGCTTTTCATCGGCCTTTGCGAAGGGGTAAAAATATGTCCGACATATTTTGAATTATGTCAGACATATTTTCAATTATCTCGGAGATATTTTTTCTTTGCCCGGACACCCGCAAAATTTGTGGTAAATCCATGTATGTTAAAAAGTACCTCCAACGCGGACATCGCGCGACGCGGTGCACGCTTCGGGCTTTTCACTCCACGGGCTTGTAGCGCGGCACGAGCGATTTCATCACCGTCCATCCCAGCAGGTAGGCCACCGAGCAGCCGCAGAATATCATGAAATATCCGGCCTCTTTGCCCTCGAAGCCCAGGAGTGTGAACCGCGTCTGCTCCACATAGTCGAGCAAACGGCCCGACCCCACATTTATAAGAAACGAGCTTATGCCCCCGGCCATGCCGTTAAGCCCCGTTATCGTGGCCACAGTGTTCTTGGGGAACAAGTCGCTGCCCACGGAAAACAGGTTGGCCGACCACGACTGGTGCGCCGCGCCCACTATGCCTATTATCACTATCGTCAGCCAGCACGAATACTGCCCCACGGGCTGCGCCAGCAGTCCGAGCAGCGGGAAGACGGCAAAGATGAGCATTGCCCTCATGCGGCACGTGTAGGCGTTTTTGCCCGTGCGGTTTATGAACACCGTGGGCAGCTTGCCGCCAAGTATCGAAAGCATTGTTATGGCATAGAGCACGAAGATGAGCATTTGCGCCGTGAACGTGTCGGACGCATAGCCGTACACGTCGCTTATGTAGGCGGGAGTCCAGAAAAGGAAGAACCACCACACGCCGTCGGTAAGGAACTTGCCGAGCACTATGGCCCACGTCTGCCTCAGGCGCAGGCATTCGAGCAGCGGAATCTTGCGCCCGCCGGCGGCGGTGTCGGTGCTGCCGCTGTCGTGCAGGATATACCGGCGCTCGGCATCGTTCACGTGCGGGTTTCCCCGCATGTCCTTATAGGCAAAAAGCCATATACCCATCCACAGGAATCCCAGTCCGCCGATTATAAGGAACGCCATTTCCCAGCCGTTGCCCACGCCGAGGTCCTTGAAGAACCTTGCCAGCGACGGCACGCACAGGGGAGCCACCAGCGCGCCCACCGTGGTGCCGGAGTTGAATATTGCCGTTGCGAAAGCCCTGTCTTTCTTCGGGAAATACTCCGCCGTCACCTTTACGGCCGCGGGAAAGTTGCCCGCCTCGCCGGCAGCGAGCACTATGCGCGCCGCCATGAAGAAGTACACGCTCACCATGGCTATCGTGGAAGCCGTAGCCCCGGCCGCCCCCACCATCTGCGCCGCGCCGTCGAGCCCCACAACCGTTTCGGTGGCCCAGCCGCAAAGGGCGTGCAGGCACGCTCCGGCCGACCACACACCTATGGCCACGAGGTAGCCTTTCTTCGTGCCCAGGCGGTCGATAAAACGCCCCGACACGAGGTTTGCTATGGCGTAGACGAGCGCAAAGATACCCGCCACGTTGCCGTAGTCGGTATCGGTCCAGTGGAACTCGGGGGCGATAAAGTCTTTCCATGTAAGCGACAGCACCTGGCGGTCCATGTAGTTGATAGTAGTTGCCAGGAACAGCATTCCGCAGATAACCCACCTGAAGTTGGTCATCCGCTGTACGATAGTCTTGTCAGTCATTTTCTAAGGTTTAGGTTCAAGGTTCTTATGGTATTTTCGTAAACGTTTGTAAATATACTCGTTTCCTGCATTACGGCAAAAGGCACGGACAATAAAATGCGCGCCTGCCGCACCGGCAACCGACAGACGCAGACACCGGAACCGGTGTCCCGAAACCGGCATTTCCGGGGCAAAAAATTGAAAACTGATTTTCAGTGTGTTTACCCCACATGGGAGCAAAGAGAAAATACAAGGCACATATTTCAAAATATGTCTGACCTATTTTAAAATATCTCAGACATATTTTTTGCCCCCTGAAAACCCGCCGCGAAAATGTCCCGAAAACGCAGACAAACTCCGACACGCCTTTCCGCCCCCAACTACCGGGACTTGCGCACCCGTTTTTCCGCAAAAATTAACTAACTTTGCAACTTCGGGAAATTATATGCCACTCAACACAATATTCCTACAAAATGGCGATAGAAATACGAAAAGTAGACAGCAAAAGCGACCTAAAGAAATTCATACGTTTCAACTACGAACTTTACAAGGACAACCCCTACTCCGTGCCCGACCTGTACGAAGACATGCTCAAGACATTCTCGCCCGGGCGCAACGCCGCACTCGAGTTCTGCGAAGCCGATTATTTCCTCGCACTGCGCGACGGCAAAATCGTGGGGCGCGTGGCAGCCATAATAAACCACCGCGCCAACGAAACGTGGAACACACACAGCGTGCGCTTCGGATGGATTGACTTCATCGACGACCGCGAAGTGTCGGCCGCGCTGCTGCGCACAGTGGAGCAATGGGGACGCGAACGGGGCATGACCGAGATAGTAGGTCCTTTGGGCTTCACCGACCTCGACGCCGAAGGAATGCTAATCTACGGGTTCGACCAGCTCTCTACCATGTCGACCATATACAACTACCCTTACTATCCCGAACACATGGAGGCACTGGGGTTTGAAAAGCAAACCGACTGGATAGAAAAGAAACTGCTCGTGCCCGAGTCGCTGCCCGAAGGCTACAAACGCCCAGCCGAGATAGTAAAGAAACGCTACAACCTGCACATTCGCAAGATAAAATCGAAACGCGAACTCAAGAAAACCGGACTGGCATATAAGATTTTCGACCTCATAAACGAAGCCTACGCGCCGCTCTACGGATTCTCGCGCATGACAAACCGCCAGGTCGACCAATACGTAAGGGAATACTTCCCGCTGCTCGACCTGCGCATGGTTACCGTAGTGGAAGACGAAAACAACGAACCCGTGGCCGTGGGAGTGTCAATGCCGTCAATCTCGCGCGCACTGCAAAAGGCAAAAGGAAAGCTCTTCCCCTTCGGATGGTTCCACCTGCTCAAAGCATTGTTCTTCAAACACCCCGACACGCTCGACCTGCTGCTCGTGGGAGTAAAGACCGAATACCAGAGCAAGGGCGTGAACGCGCTGCTCTTTACCGACCTCATACCAATATACATGAAGATGGGCTTCAAGTACGGCGAAACAAACCCCGAACTCGAAAGCAACAGCAAAGTGCAGGCACAATGGAAATACCTTGACGGCGAAATACACAAACGCCGCCGCTGCTACCGAAAAAACATCGGATAACCGCCGCCGGACAAGGCAAAACGCCACGGCACAACGGAAAGAAAAGCAATTATGGAAGACAACATACTATACGACAAAAACAACACCTCACAACAAACGCCCGAATACTCCGACGAGAGCATACGCCACCTCTCCGACATCGAGCACATACGCACACGTCCGGGAATGTACATCGGACGCCTGGGCGACGGCTCGCACGCCGAGGACGGCATTTACGTGCTGCTCAAGGAAACAATCGACAACTCCATAGACGAGTTCAAGATGAACGCCGGCAAGCGCATAGAAATCACGCTTACCGACAACAAATACGTTTCCGTGCGCGACTACGGGCGAGGCATACCCCAAGGCAAGCTAATCGAAGCCGTGAGCGTGCTAAACACCGGCGCGAAATACGATTCCAAGACGTTCAAGAAAAGCGTAGGCCTCAACGGCGTGGGAGCAAAGGCCGTAAACGCCCTGAGCGCGCGCTACGAAGTGCGTTCCTACCGCGACGGCGTGGTACGCACCGCAAAATTCGAGCGCGGACAGCTCGTGAGCGACACAACCGAACCCACCGACGAGGAGAACGGCACGTACACCGCCTTTGAGCCCGACAACACGCTCTTTCTGAATTACCACTTCCGCACGGAAATAATCGAAAACCTGCTCCGCAACTACACATACCTCAACACCGGGCTGGCAATAATCTTCAACGGAAACAAAATACAAAGCCGCAACGGCCTCGAAGACCTGCTCACCGACACCATGACGTCCCCAGCACTTTACCCGATAATACACCTTACGGGCGAAGACATCGAGATAGCCTTTACACACACCAACCAATACGGCGAAGAATACCACTCGTTCGTAAACGGACAGCACACCACGCTCGGCGGAACGCACCAGAGCGCCTTCAAGGAGCACGTGGCCAAGACGATAAAGGAGTTCTTCAACAAGAACTTCGACTATCAGGACATACGCAACGGCATTGTGGCCGCCATAGCCGTGAACGTAGAGGAACCGCAGTTCGAGAGCCAGACGAAGATAAAGCTCGGCAGCCTCACCATGTCGCCCGGCGGCGTGAGCGTAAACAAGTTCGTTGGCGACTACATCAAGGAAAACCTCGACAACTACCTGCACAAGACGCCCGACACGGCCGAGGCAATGCTCGACAAGATACAGTCGTCCGAAAAGGAACGCAAGGCCATAAGCGGCGTCACAAAACTGGCGCGCGAGCGGGCAAAGAAGGCCAACCTCCACAACCGCAAGCTGCGCGACTGCCGAATACACTTCAACGACGCACGCGGCGACCGGCGCGATGAGAGCAGCATTTTCATAACCGAGGGCGACTCGGCCTCGGGAAGCATAACCAAAAGCCGCGACGTGAACACGCAGGCCGTGTTCAGCCTCAGGGGAAAGCCGCTCAACTCGTTCGGGCTTACAAAGAAGGTGGTGTACGAAAACGAGGAGTTCAACCTGCTGCAGGCAGCCCTCAACATCGAGGACGGCCTTGACGGCCTGCGATACAACAAAGTCATCGTAGCCACCGACGCCGATGTGGACGGAATGCACATACGCCTGCTCATGATTACGTTCTTCCTGCAGTTCTTCCCCGAACTGATTAAGAAAGGCCACGTCTACATACTGCAAACGCCGCTCTTCCGCGTGCGCAACAAAAAGAAGAAACAACCCGCTTCCAAAGCCGCAAACGTGAGCGACGAGGCCGCGGGAGCCTCCATACTCAAGAAAAGCCGCAGTTCCGAACGCTCGGAATTCGAAACCGTATATTGCTACAACGACGAAGAACGCCAGGCGGCAATAAAACGCCTGCAACCAAACCCCGAGATAACGCGCTTCAAAGGACTGGGAGAGATTTCGCCCGACGAGTTCAAGCACTTCATCGGACCGGAAATGCGACTCGAACAGGTTACACTGCAAAAGAGCGACAAGGTAAACGAACTGCTGGCCTACTACATGGGAAAAAACACCATGGAACGCCAGAACTTCATTATCGACAACCTCGTAATCGAAGAAGACCGCCCCGAAGACCTCGACGGCACGGAGAACTAAACAACCTCCACACAAAAAAAGATGAAAGAAAACAGAATAGCCATTTTCCCCGGCAGCTTCGACCCGTTCACCATAGGCCACGCGGCCATAGTAAAGCGAGGGCTGCAACTGTTCGACCGCATAATAATAGGCATTGGCGTGAACAAACAGAAGCGCATGCTGTCGGAGGCCGAAAAAAGGGTTGCAATAATAAAAAGCTACTACTCCGACGAGCCGCGTGTGGGCGTAGAAAGCTACAACGACCTTACCATCGACTTCGCGCGCCGCAACGGGGCACAGTTCATACTCCGCGGGCTGCGCTCGGTAAGGGACTTTGAATACGAACGCGACATGGCCGACATGAACCGCCGCCTGACGGGCATAGAAACAGTGCTACTGTTCACCGAGCCGCCACTCGCGGCGATAAGCTCGAGCGTTGTGCGCGACCTAATAGGCCACGGCTACGACGTGTCGGACTTTCTGCCCCGCGTACCCGGGAAAAACAAAACCAAACAGCCTTAATTCATACCCGCCCGGGCTGTACATGGCAGAGACGCGATGAATCGCGTCCGGGAACCGGTCCACCGCGTCGCCGCAACGTCATCACGCAGCCGATTGTCCGTGTTTGTCTGCACGCAAAAGCCCAGTTTTCATGCGGGTTTGGAGGGGGTAAAAAATTAGTGGCTCGGATTTC
>ULUV01040145.1_pt1 | contig 28563 bp, 23 predicted proteins | sample 1958921 | NCBI WGS metagenome assembly ULUV01 (sample SAMEA4835772, study PRJEB28245) | human gut metagenome | biome: gut microbiome; material: fecal sample | place: Denmark | collected 2008
CAAGCCGCAAGCAGGAACTATGCCTCGCTTGCGGCTTTTTCCTTCAATACCCAGACGACCTGCTTCCTATCTTTTCGGGTCTTGCGGTTTCATCTTTTCCGTGTGTATCAGACGCGCCTGCAGCAAAAGTAATGTCTCGTATTCTAAAAAATCTGCGATACATTTGGAAATCTCAAAAAAACTTTGTAATTTTGCACACACGAATCATCTTTGATTCATTGGACTTGTAGCTCAGTTGGTTAGAGCAACAGACTCATAATCTGGAGGTCCTAGGTTCAAGCCCTAGCTGGTCCACATTTCTATTGCAGCGACTTACGTTTCAGCGTAGGCCGCTGTTTTTGGTTTCTGCGTATACAATGCGTAAACAAACTGTTTGAGTTGTTGGATGTTTACGCTGTGATATTCTCTGAGTTCCCCATCATTCCATAAGATGTTATATCGTGTCTTGTTTTAATGTGCGATTGAAGTGTTTTGCTTCATTCCAATAAATTTGTCGTCGAAACATGATACATTGTCATGCAAAAGTCTTATCTTTGCGATGTTTATACTCATACCGAAAGCCCCGATGGGCAGAGGTTGGGCAGACGTATACATAATAAGGCGTAACTGTACGCTTTGGTTTTGACTTGTTAGAACTTCGCAAACTCTATGGATTGTCAAAACAAAGCAACGGGAACGCCTCATGGGGTGTATTGTATACAGCCCTCATTGGCTTCGGACGGTTATACCGCTCGTTGTCAGGAGGGTGAATTATATACTTACACTAACGTGGGGCTTTTGGCGTTGCTCGTTTCGACAATCCGGGCAATGCGAAGGCCTTAACAAGTGGAACGAGTAACAGGACTGGCTCCACGCTTTTATATATGTATATAGCAAACTTAATAAAATAACAGACCAATTAGGGAGTCGTTGGTTTATTTGTACAACAACTACAATGAAAAAATTTTGTTTATTCATTGCTCTGTTGATGTCAATACAATTAGCATCAGCACAACGAAAGACAGTCATCGTAGAAACACCTACAAACCAAGTCCAAGATGATGGAATGGTATTGAAGCGTAAAGTAGCAATTGAACGTTTTTCAAATGAGCCCCAATATGCTAGAGGCATTTTCTACGACAAGGAAAACGATCCTATGGAAAACAAGCTTTGGACATTCTTTCAACAAAGCTAGCTTCTTCGGGAAAATTTATTCTTCTTGAACGTAGTGACCTTTTGACACTCTTAGAAGAATGCCAGAAGAATGGTGGAGGTTCTGCTACTATTGGTGCTGATTACATGATTATTGGCTCCATAACAGAATTTGGAAGAAAAATCACAGGTAAGAATGGAGTTTCTTTGAGGTTGTTTAACTATCATACTTGTGATAAAAGCAGAAATAATACTTAACAAGAGTTGTACATGATGCTTTGCGCAGAAAAAGTGGCATTATTGCATAAAAATCCGCGCAAAGCGTATTTGCCGTACGCTTTACTTGATTATCACCAAAATTGAATATTACGCAAAGTACTTTGTTAAATATTCCTACTTTTGCTGCTGTTTATTCAAATATCTCACATCGATATTGTGTCTTTGCAGAAATTATTAGTCTTATGGAAGATAAAAATTTCAATCGTATAAAGGTTGTTCTCGTTGAGCACAAGAGAACAGCCCGATGGCTATCAGAAGCATTAGGCAAAGATCCTGCAACTGTCAGCAAGTGGTGTACCAGCACTACACAACCATCACTTGAAACCCTATTCAAGATTTCAGAACTATTGCAAGTACCTGTACTGGAACTTATCAAGAAACAGAATATATAGAACATGACCGAACAAGAATTACAACAATATCTGCTTTCCAAATATCCAAAGGAAAACGAGGAGTGTGAATGGAAAGAATTCAAGAACATGAAGAATGACTTCAACGGCAAAGAGAAGGATGATGTCATTTCTTATGTTTCCGCCTTGTCGAATATGGAAGGCGGACATTTGGTTATCGGTGTTGTTGACAATACTTTGGAGATTGTCGGTACTAACACATACAACTACGACAGACAAAAAGCAAAGCTCAGAATGACTGATTTGTGCGCCAACTTGCCATCTGAAGGATTGCTGGTTGAAGAATTCATCACGGAAGACTCGCACAAGACGGTATGGGTAATTCATATTCCAAAACACATGAAGCGTCGTCCTGTATATGCACATAGCAAGGCATGGCAGAGATTGGACGATTCGTTGGTGGAATTGACAGATTCTCGCCTTAATGTAATACTTGACGAGCAAGATTCCGCATACGATTGGACAGCACAAGCCATCAAGGACGCTACGATAGACGACCTTGACTCTGATGCCATCATGCTTGCTCGCGAAGGCTATAAGCAACGCTATCCAAAGTTTGCAAAGGAGTGTGACTCTTGGAGTGATAAAGTGTTTCTTGACAAAGCGTGTTTGACCATAGACGGAAAGATTACGAAAGCCACACTATTACTTGTCGGCAAAGAAGAAAAAGCACATAAGCTCAATCACATTGCGCAGATTGTTTGGAAATGCTTTCAAGACGGACAAACCTTTGGTGACATCTACACTATACCTTTCATACGAACCACGAGTGAGTTGCTGAATAGGATAAGAAACTATCGGTTCAAAATATATCCAAAAAACTCGCTTATCCCTGCCGAAGTATGGAAATATGACACAGAGAGTATCCTTGAGGGGCTTCACAACTCTATAGCTCATCAAAAATACGAAAGTGGAGCACGAATCATCGTCACGGAAGATAAGGACAAACTGACATTCCAAAATGATGGTTACTTTTATGAGGGAAACTATAGTCAATACATCACAGGCGAAAAAACACCAAGGCACTATCGCAACCCAGCACTGGTAAAAGCTATGGTAAAATTTCAAGATGATTGATACCCAAGGTTATGGCATTCACAAGATGTTTGTGAGCCAAAAGGAACGTTATCTGCCAATGCCTGATTATGACAAATCCACAGCATCAGAAGTGGTCTTGACCTTGCCTGGTACAGTTATTGATGAGAATTATAGTCTCTTACTATTAGAAAACAAAAATCTGTCTCTTACAGATGCAGTTCTGTTAGACTCTGTACAGAAAGGCAAGCGCATATCGCCAGAAGCTATTTCCATGCTCCGCAAGCGCAAACTGATAGAAGGGCGTTTACCACATATCTTCATAGCAAAGGATATTGCCCAAGTGACAGACCAGAAGATAGAATATTCCAAGCACAAGGGATTGGACGACAAGAAATGCGAGGCATTGTTGCTTGATTCGTTGAAGGATCATGGTTCGTTGACGAAACCTGAAATAGTGCGTCTGCTTTGGGATGTGCTGCCTGACCAGTTGGACGACAAACAGAAGAACAATAAATTGGATTATTTGCTTAAACGATTAAGGAAAGCAGGAAAAATATGGACTGAAAGAAATGAAGTTACTTCCGTATGGCACCTCACGGAAAAATAGTCAAATTCCGTGAGGTTACAAGCTCTTTTCCGTGAGGTATAAGCTAAGTCTACATATGTAATATGTATTTGTGCTGACAATCAGTCTATTACAGTCACTGGTGAGCTTGCGGAAAATTTTTATTTCAGAAAAATTCCGTGAGGTTTCCGCACATAAACCCTCAAAACAGACTCTTATTATGGAAGACATTCAAGAGAAATACAACCATCTTCTCCAGCAGAATGAGGCTCTTCGTCAGGAAAACGAAGAGTTGAAATTGCTTCTACATGCGCACGGCATAGAATATAAGCCCAAGCACGCAGAAGAGAAGGATGGTGTATATTCACCCTTCACCTTCCCATCCGTCAAACTTTCCATAGAGGAGCGTGTCGCCATTTTTCATTCCTTGTTCAAGGGCAGAGAAGATGTGTTTGCGCGAAGATGGTTCAGCAAAACAACAGGCAAGAGCGGTTACCAACCTGTCTGTATCAATGAGTGGAGGCGAGGCGTATGCGACAAAAAGAAATTCAAATGTGCAGATTGTCCTAATAGACATTTTGCGCCACTCACTTACCAAGACCTCTATCGTCATTTGGAAGGCAAAGACGAGAACTGTTGTGATGTTATCGGACTATATGCCATAATGCCCGACAACAACTGTGCCTTTCTTTGCACCGATTTTGATGACAAAAGTTGCAAGCATGGCTATAAAGACGATGTCCTTGCATTTGTAGGAGTATGCAAAGAATGGAATATTCCCTATGCCATAGAACGCTCGCGCTCGGGAAATGGTGCCCATGTGTGGATTTTCTTTGAGGAACCAATACCGGCTTTCAAGGCTAGACGATTAGGAAGCTCAATCCTTACTGAGGCTATGCGACATAATGGTCGTATGTCCTTCAACTCATACGACAGATTTTTCCCAAACCAAGACCGAATACCCGAAGGAGGCTTTGGCAACTTGGTTGCCTTGCCATTGCAGGGACAGGCTCGTAAAAGGCGGAATAGTGTTTTCGTAGATGACGATTTCCTGGCGTACAAAGACCAATGGGCTTTCCTTTATAACATTAACAAGGTGAAGGATACAGAAGTTGACATGTCGCTAAACCTACATGTCTGTGAAGGACTTGGAGCACTCACCACTTCAAGTGAAAGCAAGCCTTGGGTTACTCCTATACCACAAGAAATTTCCAAGGGCGATTTTTATTCCGAAATAGAAATCACCAAAGGCGATAAGATTTATATTTCGCTAAAGGCTGTTTCGGCAAAAGTTCTGAATCACCTTAAAAGAATAGCATCATTCAAGAACCCAGAGTTTTATAGCAAGCAGGCACTGCGACTTTCCACATATTCCACACCTCGCATTATCTCGTGTTTTGACATCACAGACGACTATCTCGCCATGCCTCGCGGTTGCGAAGATGCAATTCTTTCTTTCCTCAATGAGAATGGAGTAAAGTATAATATTGTTGACGAGACCAACCACGGTACGCCTATATCTGTTTCTTTTCAAGGTAAAGAACGAGAAGAACAACTGGCAGCTATCAACGCATTGCTAATGCACAGTAATGGCGTGCTTCACGCTACTACGGCATTTGGAAAAACAGTTACAGCGGCCGCAATCATTGCACGAAAAAAGGTAAGCACACTCATTCTTGTTCATTCGAAGGCATTGCTTTCCCAATGGCATGAACGCCTGACGGAGTTCTTGAGTATTGACTATGTAGAACCACCAGTGCCGAAGAAGCGTGGTCGCCATAAGAAATTCTCTGCGATAGGTTGTCTCGACTCTACAGGCAACTCTCTTCATGGAATTGTTGATATCGCACTCATCCAGTCATGTCTTGATGGCGATAGCGTAAAGCCTATTGTTGAAAACTACGGAATGGTAATAGTAGACGAATGTCACCATGTGTCGTCTATAACATTTGAGAATGTACTGAAGGGCGTAAAGGCACATACCGTTTATGGCCTGACGGCAACTCCTATCCGCAAGGATGGACATCAACCTATCATATTCATGCAATGTGGCCCTATTCGTTTCTCTTCTGATGCTAAAAGTCAGATAGCGAAACAATCATTTGCGAGGTGCCTAATTCCTCGATTCACATCATACCGTTCCATTACTGATGACAAACAGTCTATAACGATATTGTATCAGTTGCTTTCAGAAGACGAAATACGCAATACGCTCATTGTAGAAGATGTGTTTAAGGCTGTTGAAGCCGGAAGAACGCCAATCATTCTGACCAACAGAACTGCTCATGTCACTATGTTAGCCGAAAAGTTGAGGGACAAAGTGAAGAATGTTGTGACATTGACAGGGAGCGGAAACGCGAAAGAGAAACGGGAGACGCTGCAACACTTGCAAGCAATTTCCTTAGAAGAACCCTTGGTTATAGTCGGCACGGGAAAATATGTAGGCGAAGGGTTTGACTATCCGCGTCTTGACACGCTTTTCCTTGCTCTTCCTATTTCATGGAAAGGTCTTGTCGCCCAATATGCGGGCCGATTGCACCGCGAAAACGAAGGAAAGAAAGATGTGCGCATCTATGATTACATTGACATTCATGAACCTATCTGCGACAATATGTACAGGAAACGACTGAAGGGTTATGCTTCCATTGGATATAAAATCATTTCCCGACATTCACCCACATTGTTTGACAATGTAAAAGATATAGGCATTCCTGTTTGTAAGGAGCAGATATTCAACGGTAGAACATATTACCTTCCTTACTCTTCAAGTATAGGAGATGCCAAGCGCTCCATCGTTGTTTCTTCACCCAAGTTATATAGGGTAGATCGTAATGTTTTGGTCAATCAGTTGAGCGAGTTGGCTCATATTGGAATCGAAGTTCTCATTATCACAACAGTAAGTAATCCTGAAACAGAATACCTTTTGCAAAGAGGATTGTCTGTAAGAATATTGCCAGAAGTAAAACTGTGCACAACTATCATAGACAAAGACATCGTATGGTATGGCGCTATAAATACTCTTGGCTATGCAACAGAAGAGGACAATGTGATAAAAGTGGTAGACAACAAACTTGCCAATGAATTGTTAGAAGTTCTGCTCACTTCCTAATTCCTGCGTAAACAATGCGTAAACAAACTGTTTGAGTCATGGACATTCAATGGTATGCCACAAAATATCAAATAGAGATAACTCGCTGATTATCAACAAAAGTTTATAATAACGAAATATCACAGACTATCATTCTGTTGGTCTTATAATCTGGAGGTCCTAGGTTCAAGCCCTAGCTGGTTCACATTGAGCAAGGCAGTTACGACAAATCGTAGCTGCTTTTTTCTTTTTCGGCATAATGATGGGAAAAACATGAATATAATGATGTGTAATAAAAACCATGTCGTAGGGCCATAATTGCGGAAAATACAGTACTTTTGCAGGCAAATGAGCATGTGGGGTTCGCCTGCAAGCTGAAAGGATACTATTCTGTATAGCTTATGAATAAAGTAAAAGACGATTTCTTCCTCCATTCCAATGAGGTGGAACATATCAGCAAGGAAGATTATGACAAGATAGAATTATTGGTGAATGCAGCAAAAGCTTTTGCCCGCAGCACCTACCAGTGTGTCTATATCATCGACTATTTTCATCAGGACTTCATCTATGCATCAGACAACCTCGCTTATCTCTGCGGATTGGAACCGGAGCAGTTGATGGACGCAGGCTATCAGATGTATATCGACCATGTTCCGGATGCTGACCTGCAGATGCTGCTCGAAGTGAACAAGAAAGGTTTTGATCTTTTCAATGAATTGCCTGTGGGCGACCGCCTGGACTATACCATCTCGTACGACTTTCATCTTACCAATGGCAGACATAGCCGATTGATTCATCATCACCTCACTCCGATACTTCTTTCTGATGATGGAAGAGTCTGGCTTGCCCTTTGCACCGTATCATTGGCAGCAACCGATGAACCGGGACACATCATCATGCAGAAGAATGGTGAGCGTAGCTATTTTGAATATTCCACATTGCGCCATAAGTGGGAAAAGAAAGAAGGCATAACCTTGAGCGAGACTGAGAGAGATGTTTTGAGATTGTCTGCCCAAGGTTACACGATGAATGATATTGCCGACCGACTATGCAAGTCGGTGGATACGATAAAGGCTTGCAAGCGCAACCTTTTCGCCAAGCTTGGCGTGAAGAACATTGCCGAGGCACTGTTTCATGCCACGAACTATCAGATGATATAATCGCAATCATATATCTTCCAACAATGGCGAGAGATAGAACTTGGGGAAGCATTTCACCTCCTTGCCTTCCGCAAGGTTCGCGAGAATGTAGGCACAATAGCCGGCGGCAATATATGCCCCGATGCCCAGTTGTGGGAAAGACTCCTCAGAATAATGCCTGATGGCTTCATCCACCCAAGGCACAGGTATCTGCCAGAACATACCGTACTGCGAGATATACTTGCCCAGTGAGCAACGGAAATCATCCGAACCTTTTTTCACTACTTCGCTGAATGGATAGCCATTCGGTTTCTCTACAGCGAGAAAGGCAGCCTTGCTAAGATTGACGGCATGGATAACGGGGATGCCCTGCTCCTTACATTTCTCATCGAAAGCGAAGGAGGCTTCGTTGTCATGCAAGGTTGCATTCACCGCATACCGGATGCCCGACAAGTCGCATGCATCCACATCTTCCATCGTCAGCGTATCCTTTTCTATGCGATAGATTTGAAATCTATCTTCCTGCCGAGAGCTTTTATGGAAGTCATGGTGCAAGGCACAGAAAGCTATCAAGTTTCCCATGTCTGCGCCACTAATCAACAATTTTATTGGGTTGTTCATTTATAGAGAGATTTATTGTCATTACACCATTGCTGGATTCAGCAGATAGACAGATTACATTCTGTTCTTCTGGCTTTCTCCAGCACCCGTACCCTTATACTTGCTTCTTGCAGTGTTGAACTTATATCGTACAGTAAGCGAAACTTTGCTTGTTGACTGTATATCAACAATCATGTCCTTCATTTTGCCATAATGAGCATTCATGTGGATATTGTCTGTTCCAAACAAATCATAGATAAAGAGCTGGAACGACAAACGATCCTTCAAGAAAGCCTTATATACAGATACATTGGTACGAAATCTTGGCTTATACAAATATATATTTCTCTCATATCCTTTCGTGATATACGACATCATCCACGTAAACATTGCCAACTTGGTGTTGAAGGTGTTATTAAAGTTGAATACTGCCATAGGATTGTTGGATATTTTGCCATCAGGTGCATCCATATCAAGCCACTGTTTTGCCACAGATGCCGTAAATGAAGGATACCAAATGCCAAACGAAGGTCGCAAGTTGACGGATGCTTCTACATGATTATATGCCTTTCCATTCACAGGCTTAAGCAGACCTATTGCTGGATTGTCTTTGTAAGTCTCCACATTCGACATCATCGTATGCGAAGTATGGCTGTAGGTCATATCGAAAGTCAACCACTTGTAAGCCAACTCGTAGTTGAGATTTTTGCTTATCTCAGACACTAAGAATGGATTTCCCGTTTCATACGTGTAGCGGTTGTCATACTGAATACCGCTACGCAAGTCATGATAGGGAGGGCGGTCGATGTCGGTAGCATAGCTCAATTGCATCTGTACCTTGCCTACAGGCATCGATAAGCTGATGGATGGGAACCAATTGCCGTACGACTTGCTTTGCCCAGGCACATACTTGCCATATTCATAGTAATTGAAGTCGATGTACTCGTATCTCAGTCCTGCCTCCATGCTCACGTTTCCGAAATCCCTTGAATATGCCAAGAATGAAGATGCCATGCTTTCTGTTATACGGCTGTCATCATCCGACACGAAGTTGGTTGGCACAACCTGATACTTTGAGGTACGATGGGTGTTGGAATATTCACCACCCAAAGATAACTCACCACCCAACAAAGGATAGGAAAGCACCAACTTGGTAGCCAACAAACGATATTTCTTATCAGTAAGGCTATGAACCGTCTGGCTTTGCGCGTCCATCCCCACCTCCTGATATTGTTCTTTTGTAACAACGTCCTCGTTATTCTTCGACCAAAGCCAGTCGGCATTGAAGTCGATGCCGAGTTTGCCAATCTTTCCTACATAATAAACATTGCTTGAAAGAGTGCTCTTCTGCTCGAAGAAACTACCGTGGCTGTCAGAACTTTCCGTCTGCTCGTCGTCTTGCCATATTTCTGTAGCCATATTGGCTTCGCAGGTCTGTTTCGGATTTCTCAGAAAGCCGAAGTTGGCACCTATAGAGTTGATGGCATCCAACTGGTAGCTGGCATCCAGGCGGAAGTTCATGGCTTCTACTATACTTACTTGTCTGTTTACACTCTTCTGGTCCCAGGTCTTGTCAAGATAAGTCTTCTGCTGTAAGTCTTGATTGTTTGGTTGGTATTGCTTTGCTCCAAAGGCGTATGCGCCCAGCTCCAATTCATTCTTGCGATAGCTCATATTCAATTGGCTATATCCACCGAAGTTTTCCTTCTCATCGTATTCACCTGTAGTCATCGCATCGAATCCGAAGCCCTCACCCAGCATCTTCTTCGTTGTGATACGGATGACCGCCCTGGTGCTGGCTGCGTAACGGGCACCAGGGTTAGTGATGACTTCCACCGACTTGATGTTATCGGAATGCAAACGGTCGAGTTCGCTTCGGTCTCTCATCTGTCGTCCATTGATATAGATAACAGGCTCTCCGCGTCCGAATACCTCGATGCTTCCATTCTGGGCAGAAACGTTAGGTATGCGGTCGAGCAGGTGCTCCATTGTTCCTGCCTTCTCAAGTACGGATCCGACAACGGTTGTCGTCATTCCGCCATTCTTCAGGATAGTTTTAGGCAGGGATGATTTTACGATAACTTCGCCGAGCATCTTGCTGTCTTCTTCCATCTTGATAATGCCCACATTCTCGCCCTCGCAATCCTTGCAGACGGTCTTGTAGCCTACAGATGTCACCTTGATGATTCCGCCGTTGCAGGAAGTGTCGATGACAAAGCTGCCATCCTCTCCACTCACCGCGCCCTTGACGAAAGCCGAGTCTGTTCTATTCAATAGTACTACATTGGCAAACGCCAAAGGTTCTCCCTTGGTATCCACTACCTTACCGGTGATATTCTGCGCCATCAACTGTGTCATGGCAGAAAGGCACAGTGCCGTGGTAAAAATTACTTTTCTCATCATATTGCTACTTTTTTGTTTGCTTCAATTATTTCTCTGCAGCAAAAGTATAATATGAATGAAAAAAGCCTTTGACACAAAAGTGTATTTCCGAGGTGAATGACTGAAGCATTACACTTTTGTGTATAAAAAGAAAGGATAGATAGCGTTTGGTGGTAGTTCTTTTGCTTGCTTATCTGCTTCTTTTCATCACCAAATCTGCAAGCACAATGGCGGATTCCTTCTCATCCCTTGGTGCTTCTTTTGGTTTCCATGCTACGATGAAGCGGATTCGGGCGGCAGTGACCTTGTAGCCTTTCGACTCCCATTTGGCTAATTTCTCCGTCATCTTGATGGAGAGCTGGGCTATGTTTATACTTGTTGATGGGATGTAGAAGTAATGGTCGTGGTAGCTTAATGGCATACCACTTCTCAGGGAAAGGATAGCCTTCTTGTGAGGCTTGGAGAAGCCTAAGTTAATATCCCTGTGGGAGAGTTGGAGCATTATTTCGTTGGGCTCATCGTAGCCCTGGGCATCATGGAGATGCAGGGCAGAATGAAGCGTGTCGAAGAGATTGCTATTGGTGTGGATGGCAAGCGTATGCTTGGCACGAGTTATGCCCACATAGTATTGGCGCAGTTTCTCATCGGTAGGATGCTCGGGATGGGTGACGAGCATCAGGACATGGTCAAACTCATGGCCTTTGGCCTTGTGGATGGTGCTGACCACGATGTCTGACTTCGAGATCTCACAGAAGTCCTCCACTGACGATTCAAACATAAACTCCCTCAGGTCGCTATAGTATTTGGCACGATTGGTTTGCTCAAATACCTGAAGGCTGCGGTGCAGGTAGGGCAATGCCTGGCTATTGGCATACTTTTGAAACGTCTGTTGCTTGGCAGCATCCCAAATCTCATCGGAGATGATAGGAGATTTCGTCTCCTTGACCCCCTGGTCTATCTTCTTCAAAAAGTATCTTACCTCTGCCAGGTTCCAAAAGCGCAAGCCGTCCATTGATTGCACCAGTTTGGCCTTGATGCCATGGCTATGAAGAAGCGCGAGCATGATGACAGCCTCTTCGTTGGTCTGTGTGAGAATACTGATGGTTTCGCTCTTTTTGTCGAGAGCTTCGTCGGTTCCTTTTGGCGCGTTGTTTCCAAGCAGTCGCATCACTTCTTCAAGGATAGGCTGGTACATATAAACCCTTTTCTCCTGAATCTGGTATGGGTGCTTCACGATTCTTACCTCTCCATCTTCTTGACTCATGGAGATGATAGGGTCTGACTTCATGCGCTGTCGAATGTTGCGGGCGAAGTCGTTGGCAGCATCTACGATATGTCGAAGACTGCGATAGTTCTCGGTCATCTCGATGAAACGGCTGTGCTCTGTCCGGGTCAATTCATAGAGATACTGCGAGTTGGAACCTCTGAACTCGTAGATGTTCTGGTCATCATCGCCTACAGCTATCACTCTCATTTCTTCGTTGGCTTTCATCAGAGCAGTGACAAGGGCATAGTCATCCTTGCCCATGTCTTGCGCCTCGTCGATGACGAGCACGGTCTTGCTGATGCGATTGGGTTCCACTTCGCCGTTGTTGATCATTTCGGCAGCTTGCTTCACCACATCACCTGCCTCACTCAGATTGCCCACCCTGCCCATCAGGTCGAAACAATAAGAATGGAAAGTCTTGATCTCTACAAAATGTGCGGCATTGCCGATGAGTTGCATCAGTCGTTGCTTGAATTCGGTAGCGGCTGCCCGCGAAAAAGTGAGCATCAGGAGTTGTTCGTGCTTTACGTCTTCCAACAGCAGGAGCGAGGCAAGCTTATGTACGAGCACACGTGTCTTGCCGCTGCCAGGGCCGGCAGCCACGACGATGCAGCGCGACTCATGGTCGTCGATGATTTCTTTCTGTCGCTTGGAGAGCGTTCCGAAGAGTTGCTTATACTTCGAAGGCGTTACGTTGCGCTCTATCTCTGCCTCTCGCTTGCCCTTGAAGTACTTTGTGATGAAACGTTGGTAGTCCATCTGAAAGTAATCCTGCACATATTGCAAGGCCGCGTTATAATCGCTTACCATCAGGTTGGCATATTCGCCCACGATGTGTATCTGCTGAATCTTCTGCTTGTAGAATTCATTGAGCATCCGATAGTCTTCCTGCTTGTAGCGCAGGCGCGACTCCTTGATGCGGCGAATCGCCATCGCATTGTAGAGTACCAGAAATCCTCCCTCCAGCTTCATGGCTCCTATCTTGGAGAGATAGAGCAGGGCTTCCTCCACGTCCTCCAACTGCAAGGAAGAGAAGTTGGAGAAGAGCGACTGCTTGCTGGACTTCAGATCGTTCAGAAGTTCGACTACCGAAAACTGTAGAGGCTTCACCTTGGATTTCTCTGTTGCGCCTGAGGCTTTTCCTAAAGCGTTTTCTTTGGCCTCCCCCTTTTCTTCAGAAGAACTGCGAATGCTCTCTACAGTTTTCTTGTTTTCTTCCGCAAGGCTATATAGTCTTTCGATAATGAATCGGCATACCTCTACTCGTCTTTCAAATCGCTTGATCATGGTCTCTAAGTCCTTTTCTCTTGTTACGATGAGGCTGCGAGCGCCGTCTTCCTTCTTGCGCGCATACCCCTTCACTACCAAGAAGTATAGCAGTGTGCGTATTTGCTTTTCCGTGGAAGTGCTGATGCCATCGTTTACGGCATTGTTGTTGAGTTGCTTGTATGTGATATGCAGCGATTCATCTGGAATGTGCTCCAGTATGTACCTTTCCAGTTTGGCGAACTTCTCCAGCATCTGCTGAGGCTTGCGCTGCTTGTCGCTGACGTCCTGCAGATAGGCTGAGATGTCGCGTGTGTTTGCAAGAATGCCTTCCTGGCGCATGCGGTCAACGGAAGAGATGACGTCTCGCTTGCTGAGACCGAGGATGTCGGCGAGGTAATCGATGCGGGATTCCGCCTCGCTATCTTGTGCCTTGGCTATATACTTTTGGGTGATGAGCGACTTGATGATGCGTATGGCATTCTGCATCTCCTCCTCAGAGAATAGGGGGGATTCGGCGAGCCGCAGTCTTGCCTCGTCCATGTTCTTGACAGTGATACCTGTGGCATAAACGTGCGGAACGTTGTTGCCACGCTCTATGTATCCGCTCTGTTCGAGCGCGGATAGGGCGGTGCGCACACGGGTTTCTATGTCGGATACCGAGTCGTCCCAACCAGCTTGTCGGGCTATCTCCAGGGCAGAACAACTGACGTTGGGACGCAGCTTGGTAAAGTCTTTGACGGCTTTCCATACCTGTTGTATCTCGCTGATGCTCAACTTTGTCTGGTTGAGCAGGATAAAGTGCTTGTCTAAGTCCTCGTCGCTATAGAGCACATAGCATTTTGCGCTGAGGTGTGGGTCTCGTCCCGCGCGTCCAGCCTCCTGTATATAGTTCTCCAGAGAGTCGGAGATGTCATAGTGGATGACCAGCCCCACGTCGCTCTTGTCGACACCCATACCGAAGGCGGAGGTGGCCACGATGACGCCAACCTTGTCGCTCATGAAGGCATCCTGATTGTGTATCTTCTCGTCGGCATCCATCTTTCCATTATAGGGCAGGGCGGGTATGCCGTCACGGGTTAGCTTTTGGGCGAGATCTCGTGTTCGTTTGGTGCGAGAAACATAGATGATGGTAGGGCAAGCTGCCTGTTCCAAGAGTGAGCGCAGGAGGTTGTATTTGCTGCTGTCACAATCTACGTGGATCACGGAATAGTGCAGGTTGGTACGAGTGGCTGATGAGGCGAAGAGCTGAAGGTCGCTGCCCAGCCACTGCTTGAAATAGTCGCAGATGTCTTGCACCACCTTCTGTTTTGCAGTGGCGGTGAAGCAAGATACGGGTATCAGGGTTTGCCCATGATTGCGGGTCATAGCGTCCTTGCCAAATTTGCGCTCCTGATATTCCTTGATAAACTTGCCGATATACAGGTAGTCCACCCGGAAGTCTTGTCCCCATGACGAGAAGCAGTGGGCTTCGTCTATGACAAATCTTACCACATGCCGGGCCATCAAGATACGCTCGATGGTCTTGGACCGCAACATCTCTGGCGCTATATATAATAAGGAGGCATCGCCGCTCCGTACTTGCTCGATAGCCTGGGAGCGAGAGATAGGGTCCAGGAGTCCGTTGATGGTCACGGCATCGGTGAAGCCACGGTCTGCCAAGTTGTCCACCTGGTCTTTCATCAACGATTGCAGCGGCGAGATGACCACGGTGAGTCCGTGTACGGTTCTGCCATCCATCAGGGCAGGCAACTGGAAGGTGAGCGACTTGCCGCCACCCGTAGGGAATATTGCCAATAGCGACTTGCCATCCACTGCCGCTTGCGTGGCCTGTTCCTGTAGCGGTTCGCCATCATAGGTTCGGAAGTTGTCATAGCCAAAAAGTTGCTTCAGGTTGTGGTGAATGTCGAGCATGCGGTCGCAATACTCGCAGCCCTTGGCGCAATGGGTATGGCGGAGCATAAAGATGATATGCTCTACCTCGGGATAATGGTGGAGCACCCAGCCAGGAGTAGCCGATCGGTAGTCGTCTGTGCCTATGAGGGCCAGGGCGTATGCCAAGCCGCAAGGCGACTGCGCTGCAAGAGCAGAAATGTCGGCATGGGCGCAGATATGATGGTTGTATTCAGAAAGAATCAATTCCGAAACTCCTATGTCTGCATCATCCGTTTCGAAGGCTCCCACATACATCAGAAATCCGCTGAACTCCTCTTCGTGCTGGAGCAACAAGGTGAAGATCCTCCTCTTCTTCTCAGACAATTGATGCCATGCAGCGATCTCGTCCATCAACAGTTCCTTGGCTTTCTCGCAGTCATTGACAGGATTGTTCATCTGCTCGCTCATCAGTTTGTCGTCCTTCACCAGATGATGGTAAGGACGCTTGGAGAAGAGGAGTGGGGAGAGGTAGAGGGTGTCTATCAGAATGGCGTTGAGATGGAGATAGTGTGCGTCATGGTGGATGAGGTTATGTCCGCAGATATAATCGACCTTCCCTTCTTGCAGAAACTTGTTCAGTGCCGTCTGGGATGCTTGGTGAAAGGTGGCTCCGTCATGACGTAAAGCTCCGATGTCGTGTATCTTATGGTCTTTCAGTCCCACTTCGGTATCGACGAAGGCAATGTTCCTGCCTCTGCCATCTTGTTTCTTGATGTCAGAGTCCACGGTTAGATTGCTCTTCTTTCCAAAGAGGCGACTGAATATAGACATACTTTTAGTTTCTTTTATTCGGTGATTGTATTTTCACCGCAAATTTGCGATTATTATTTGATATATGCAAATAATCGGAGGCAATTATTTTTCAGAAAAAGTTTTTGCTATATCAAACAGAGTAATGCCACTGCTTTGGTATGTTACTGCGAAAGTAAAATGGTATGGTTTTGTGGTTTCAACAAAAATGCGTAACTTTGCAATCGATAAGATATTATCACTAACTTATGTGTTATGGTAGAAACGAACAATATATTAGCAATATTAGACAACTATCTACATGACAATCCAGATGAGATTGCCAAGGAGATAGCTGCTGATTTTCGCCGGCGTAGAATAGAGAAGAATCTAACTCGCGAGCAAGTGGCCGAGAAGTCGGGAGTAGCGGTGAGCAATATTGTACGCTTTGAGCAGAAAGGACTCATCTCGCTCAAAAATCTCATCAGTATTGCTATGGCGTTAGAATATACTTCCGAAATCCGTCATATCTTCTCTCAGCAAAAGTATAGCACAATGGAAGAACTGCAAGAGATAAAGCGAAATATGAACAAGAAAAAAGCCTATAGGAGATAAAACTTATGTAAATATATTTGCGTTCGGGAAAAAGGTTGCAGGGTTGGCGTGAATAAGTGGCTTTTTCACCCCTTTTTATGAAGTTAACTCCATTGGCCAATGAAGTTAACTTCGCAGGCTGATGAAGTTAACTTCGTAGGCCGATGAATATGACTTCGTTGGCCAACGAAGCCAATAGGCTTTTTTAGGCATGTTTTGACCGTTATAAAATCTTTGGGCCAACTTGGAAATTTTTCCTATTTTTCCCCTCTATGTCAAATAAAAAGACTACTTTTGCATTGCCGTGGCGAACTTCGGCGCCTGTGAAAACGCAGCGCACAGGTGAGCGGAGCTTCGTCGGACCCAAAAGGAGATAGAGACTGTCGGCTGCGGAGAAAGCAAAGGCGAAGATGAAAAAACTATTTGTGGTGCTTCTGGCGTTGTGTCTGCCCGCATGGAGCTTTGGCCAGAATGTGGAGAGACAGAGAAAGGCTGAGGCTGGTGATGCCTCAGAGCAGTATTACATGGCACATTGCTATCAGTATGGTTGGGACGGAGCCCCTGAGGATGCCGCCCAATATGCTATTTGGCTCAAAAAGGCTGCTGCCAGTGGAGAGCCTGGTGCTCAATACGACTTGTCGCAACTATATAAGTATGGTGCATACAGTGTGCCGCAGGACGATGCGGAGTATCTCCGTTGGGCAAAAAAGTCTGCCAACAATGGCTACACCCCCGCTTGCTACAATTTAGGACTATACTACGAGAACATTGACAGAGAAGAGGCCTTCTATTGGTATAAAATGGATATGGACTTGCACTGGCAAGAACACCATGAGGAAGACCAGTTTGCTGTCGACCGCCTCCAGGCGATGGGCATCACCTACCATCCTGCCGATCACGCCTCATCGGGTTCGGACCGTAATACTTCCTCGCGGTCGCTAACCAACGGCAAAGGCAAGAAGATTATTTCCAGTCATTAGTCTGCTATACTCAGGATAGCTTACCCTTCGTCCTGGTCGTAAGTAACGTCTGTTAAGTGTCCCTACTTAAGGCTGCCCCGCCATATAAGAAAGGTGGGGTAAGACCGTTGTGGAAACTAAAATCAAAAACTAATGGAAAATTTAGAAGTGATGGTGATTCTTTTCATCATCGTTGTGCTCGGCTATGCGCTATGCAAGCTGGGCTATATGGGAGACAAGTTTGACCAGAAATTGTCCTCTATCGTGATCGACGTCACCTGTCCCGCGTTGATTCTCTCGTCGGTGATGGGGACGGAACTGCCCGACCGCTCGTTGATATTGCCCCTGTTGGGAGTCGGTTTCCTCACCTACGTCGTGCTGTTGGTGTTCGGCTTCTGGGTGCCGCGGTTTGTCTCCAAGGACCGTGATGAGCAAGGGATGATCGGCTTCGCGCTGATGTTTGCCAATGTGGGATTCATCGGCTATCCCATCGTCTCCTCCATCTTCGGCCCCAAGGCCGTTTTCTATGCCGCCCTGCTGAATATGCCCAATACCTTCTTCATCTTCACGGCCGGTGTGATGCTCGTGAAAGGCGAGTATGGGGTGAAAAATCTGAATCCCAAGGTGCTGCTCTCCCCGGCTATGATTGCCGCTTTTGCTGCCGCCCTGCTGGTAGCCTTCAGTGTTCGCACTCCCGACCTCATAGCCCGTCCCGTCACGATGGTGGGCAATATCACCGTGCCTGCCGCCCTGATGGTCATCGGGTCGTCTATGGCGCGCCTGCCCCTTCGCGAGGTCGTGGGCAGTGTGAAAGTCTATGTTGCCTCTTTCCTGCGCCTCTTCGTCGTGCCTCTGTCGGTGTACTTTCTGTTCAAGGCCTGTGGTGTGAGCGACCTTGTCAATCAGATCAATACGGTGGTCATTGCCATGCCTGTCGCCTCCTTCGGCACCATGTTCTGCATGAAGTTTGGGCGCAGTGCGTCGCTGATGACGGAGATGACGTTTGTCACCACCGTCGCCTCGATTCTCACCATACCGCTGGTCACGATGCTGCTCCAATAGCTTGTTGAGGCTGTTGGCTATGACACAAGCCGACGGGGAAGGGAGATGGTGATGACAAACCGATGGAGTGGGGCAGTACTGCGCCCCATCGTTGCCGCAGGCTTACGCCTCCTTCTCCAGCAACTCCTCCAAAAACTCGGATGCGTCGGAAACGCACATCGGACATTCGCGCAGCACGACACCCGTGCCTACGCCCTTGAGCAACTTGCAGCGGGTGGCACCGTTGCGCTCCTAAAACTTCTCCATAATCTGCCTCATACCCTTCACGGCCTTGGCCCGGTCTCTTACGGCCAGTCCATAGACGATGCCTGCGCCCACGATAGATCCGCAGGTACCTTCTCCGTTGCCCATGCCCGCCGCGAAACAGTTGCCCGCGTGCTTGATGGTCTCTTCGTCCAGCCCCGTCAGGTCGCAGTAGGTGCAGAGTACGGACTGTGTGCAGTTGTGCGAGCCGCAGCGTTTCTTCTCCGCTGCCAATTCCTTTCTACTTTCCATTGTTCTTGTTCGTCTTGATTCGGTTCGTTTTTGTAGTTGGCCTGCAAGCGGCAAGCCTGCAATTGGGATGGTTCTGCAAAGGTATGAATCCTTTTCTGAAAAACCGCCGATATGCACGAAATAGTCCTAAAAAGAATACCGTCGTTGTTCTTGCGTACTCTATTGCGCACTGTAACTCGCTTCCTCTTCTTTTCTCTCGGTAAAAAGAAAGTAGGAGGTAACACGATAATACATACCATCAGGATTAACCTCCCATCTCACTTTGGCTATGCCATCCTCATAATCATAGATATTTTGCAACAAAAATTAAAGATTTCTCTTTGCCGTACGACAAAGAGAAATCCTAATGACCGATTTTGGTTAAATAGGCCTTTATCTTAATATTTAAGCCGTAGCGAAATCATAAACTCACGACCACGCAGCGGTACGCGGTAGTATTGGAAATTGGCTCTTTGATAAAGCGAAACTTCGTAGTCTTTGCGGTTAAACAGATTGTTGATATTTGCACTTGCAGACCAGCGAGAATTGAAATCGTAGCGCATACCGGCATTCAAAAAACTGTTAATAGAGTAATGGTTACGGACTATTTCGAAGACCGATTGCGAAAAGTCGGCATACAGCCGGAGTTTACTGATAGGATAGAAATCCATTGTTAAGGAATAATAGGCATTTTTCAGCAGATTGTCAGTTACGGAGAAGGCATCTGGCTTTTTCCAACTGATATTTCCGGCCATGGTGAGTTTGGGCTGGAACCATGTCAGTCCGCTCCATTGCGCCGTGACTGAAGCATGCAAGGCGTGATAGCGCAGATAATCTTCCACCTCGTTTTGAGACACAAACTCCTTATTATATGAATAATTTGTCTGTCCGCTCAAATTGATGTGGGCATCGCGAAAGTTCTTACGACATGACAGTGCCATGCTCCAGGTAGTTTTCGTGCGGTCGTTCCACACTGGAACAAAGAGCGTATAATCGGGCATATAAAGACTTTTAAGATAATGGTCGGAAGTACTGCGCGTCCAGCCGACATAAACATTCCACGAAAAGAGCGTGATGGTGTTCAGATACGACAGACGGAGATTCGCCAACGCGACACGCTGCACCGAAAGGCTGTCGATACCTGTCGTAAATGTACGGTAGTTGTTCATCATCGTTCCATTGAACCAAGGATCGGCGTTTGAAGCATTTTGGTTATAGGCTACCGAGGTTTCCATTCGCAATAGATAACTAATTTGTTGAGCGAAATCGAGCGAAGGAGAGAAAAGAACTTTTTGGTCTTTTTCTTTTCGCCAGCCACAGCGGTAAATGGTATATTCCACAGGAAGAAGTAGTTCGACGTTTCCACCGCTCCATTGAATTTGATACGATGGTTCGAGTGTGTGCAGCCAATAGGACGAAGTAGCCGTCTGTTGGGGGTCGTGTAGTCGGTTGTGCTTGTATTCTATAATGTAACCCAACGTCAAGGGATTGCCCGCTATATCGAAAGCCGTGGAGAGCCGGTGGCGCATAAACCAATGATTCAGATAATAGCTCTGCCGTTTGTATTCGTTATCTGCTGTCCAATAATCAGAAAGTCGCTCGCGCGTCTGATAGGTACGCACAATGGAAGCCAAACTATAGACACGACTTGGAGTGGTCAGGTTGACATTGGCGACATTCTGAATAAAATAAGGTTTGCGATGTATGTCCTCTCCCAAAGAGCCTAAATTGGATACATTTTGATTATAGGAGCTGACATCCTGCCATTGCCCCGAAAGGACGTTCTCCACGTACACCTTCTTGCCATTCAATTCGTAACGCACCTGTCCTTTTACTACATCTTCACAGCTCTTTTGCCGATTGTTTTCGTAAATACTGATTGTGTCGCCTGCATAATACTCGCTTCGGGTGCTATCCTCACGGTTTTCTCCTTCGTGATTGTAAAGCAGGTTGAAACGCAGCGTGGAATAAGGCGTGAAAGCGTGCATATAGTTCACTCCAGCAAAATAGGAACGATTGTCAAGATAGTAAATGGGGGAAATGGGTGGACGGCGGCTTGTGGAAGAATAGAGGAATGGAGAGGGCAGTGGCTCTTGCGTATAGACGCCACTGAAGTTTGACATGCCGTTTTGGATGCCGCGCAATGATGCCCCTCTGTTGTTCAAGGCTCCGGTAAATAATAGCTGGTTTTTCTTTGCCACTTGAATGCCCGTCATACTGCCGTCCCATACTGTAGGCGTGCCTCCAGTTCCCACTTCTGCATCACCAAAAGGACGCATCTTGTAATTCTTTTTCAATTTAATGTTGAGCGTTGCATGGTTGCTATGAACTTTCCCTTCCAAGGAACGGACGGGCTGGTTATTCTCCATTACCTGAATGGTGGATACTGCTTCCGCAGGCATATTTTGGGTGGCTTGATTATATTGGTCTCCCATAAGATCCAATCCCTCAATGTTCAGTTTGTTGATGCTACTGCCTTGGTACAGAATTTGTCCGGAAGGCATCACCTCGATACCCGGCATACGTTTGAGCACATCCTCAATGCTGTAGTCCTCTTTTTGGCGGAATGACTCTACATAATAGTTAAGCGTATCTTTTTTTCGGGTGATGGCATCGGTCTTTATAACCACCTCGTCCAGAGTACAAGTCTTTTCTTCTAACTGAACAATATATTGATATTTATCCTTTTGAACCGGTATGGTCTGTGTGGCATAACCCATTTTAGAGAATGTCAGTTTGGTTGCATTCTTCTTGTATTGCAATGAATATTGCCCATTGTTCTTGGTAATACAATAAGCCAATAACGAGTCATTAGTATTCAATGCCTTGCATAACACATTTGCAATGCCCTTGCCGTTTGTATTTGTAACGGTCCCTTTAAAAACAGTTTCTGTTTCCTGTGTCCAGCCAGACAGAGGAAACAGAATCAGCAAAAATAGTATTTTAAAGATTCTTACCATTTTAGTTCAAGCATATTACTGGGACGTTTCGGATTATTTGCTTCCGGAGTTACCATTTTCCCATTTTTCTCAATTTTTACATTATAAATCTCAATACTTAGATTATCAAAATCTTCAATATCATTGCGATAACCGGCCAAAGCATTTTCATGTGTAGTTACAATCAAATCTTTGATATACTTTTTCTTATATAGATACATATTGCTGTATTGAGACATTGCTCCAAATCCATTATTTGTAAAAATCCAATTACGATTTTTATCATAAATTTCCATTATTAGTCCAGGTAATCCAGTAAACAAGTAAGGTCCGTAAGGAAGTGATATAGTCTCTGTATACCATGCTATATAATTGCGTCCAGCAAAGGAGCAAATAGCTTTCTTACAAGGTTGTTGATTAATCAGTGAATCTCCAGGAACCAGCTGCCAGTCTATTTGGGGTGTCTGGTATGTGTACTCGTAACTTCGCAATACATCATAAGTCTGTACCGTGGTTTTCGATTCTTCTAAATCGGTTAGGGTGACAAAAAAGAATGTCCATTTTTTAATAGCTTGGTTCCATTCCTCGCGTGCTTTAGGGTCTTTTTTATGTTGTTTGCTACTTGCTAAATAGTCATTTATTGAATCTAATGCCAAACGATTGTAATCGCAAAAAAGTAAGTGCTTATCTGAAACCATCAATACTGTTTGCGCTTCAGTATAATCATCCAACTTGGTAGAATCTTTGCGGAACTTTAATTCATAAAATACTCCCAACTTGGCATGATCAACAACACTCCTCTTTGATTTCTCATAAAAATCGCCACTCTCACTATATAGCCTTTGAGCCTTAATCGTGTTCGAACATAATAATATCGTAATAAATAAAACAAAGAATCTCATTATTTTAAGTTTTTGTTATTATGAAATATCCACAAGTTTCTCATATCATATTTTTTGCTTTACATATAGAGGCGTCTTACTCTCTATTGATTCTTTCCACCAATTCGTCTGGTGTAAGTATCTCCATCTTGGAGAAACCAAACCACTTTTTGCCTAAGTCCTTAATGGATGCTCCTATGTGATACACATCATCGTCTATACAAAGGAAGCGGTCATGTGATAAATGGAATGTTTCAACATCAATCGGTGCATATTGAGCATTATGACGGTCTATGTCGAGTTGGAACTGACGGCTTATCTGCTGAGTGTAGATGATTGCAGACACGTTATTATCTCTTTTATCGAGCAATGTCAGTACAGTCTCGTCAACATAGTTGTCTATAAGGACAATACGTTTCTTTGCACTCTTAATCAAGTCGGACACGAAAGTATAGGCATCATAAATTTGACCATTGTAGAACACACCTTGTTTCGGCTTTGCATTGCCCTCGTCCAATCTGCGAAACACCTCGTCTATGCGCTTGTCGGATTCTTGCAAGTGTTGTTGCATTTCCAATTGATGGTACTCCATAGTCGAGAGACGCTGAAACACTTCGGCATTGTTCTGTAGAAAGTGACGCATTGAAGTGAAAGCTCGCATTATTCGAATATTCACCTCAATCGCAGTGTCAGAACGTAAAACACTACTAAGCATAGCGACTCCGTTTTCAGTAAATACGTAAGGCATGTATTTCAAATGTTGTCCTCGTCCTTCGTTTAAGGTCGCAATTTGCGACCTTAAACATTCGTCCTTGGTCAATTGAAACATGAAATCTTCTGGAAATCGTTTAATATTACGTTTTACTTGCTCATTAAGACGCTTTGTTTCAACGCCATAAAGTGTGGCAAGGTCACGGTCAAGCATAACTTGTTGTCCTCTAATTACTTTTATTAGAGGTTCGATATTACCTGCGAGTTCATGGTTATCGCATTTTATAATATCTATTTTGGACTGGTCGCAAATTGCGACTGGTTCTTTTTTATCTATGTTGTTTGCCATATTTCTATTTTTTAAAGGTCACAATTTGTGACCTTAAACGTGTTGTTACTTATTATTGCATTCAAAGGTGGCGCTTTTAGCCTTTAAGTCGCTATTGCACAATCCTTTTTTTGAAAAGAACGTAAAATTAATAGTTTTATTGCTGTGATTGTAGTTTTATTAACATAAAGCTCTAAAGCAGCCAAAGGAGGGCAAGAGCAAGGAAGCCGTGGAGACCAACAAGGACATCGAGCAGTTGTTGCTTTCCATCCAAAAGGCTTTCGATGTGCTTGTGGAAAAGAGAACGGACTTACCTATTCCTACCATTCGTGATGACACTCGTTCGCCAGCCTCATTACGCTGGAGGCAGGTGTGCCGATGTAGACCATCTGCAAGATGCTCGGTTACAAGGATGTGAAAATGACGTAGCGGTATGCGAGAGTGACCCAAAAGAAAGCGCATCCTTCGTTTCACTTGTCACAACGTTGTTTTCTTTCATTTGCTCGTCTCCTCGAAGTAGTTCTAAAAAAATGAAAAAATATAATCAATAAAATTATTACATGGATAGATGTAAATAATACCAAATAGAACCACCACGTAAACGCTGCTCCACCAGTCCCTTTATAGATCATTAAGTAGTACAAAGGAAATGAATAACCAACAAACACAGTGGCATTTATTGAACATTTTTTGTGACTAATAAAAATCCATTCTATTAGTAGCAATATTATACCCCAGTTCGGGATAAAATAGCGATTAGTTGCATGTGAAGACAGATACGCGGGTTCTCTTCCCATGCCATCAGACATGGGCTGTATATAAAGAATCGAAAGAGATTATTCTGTCCTTAGAACAATGAAAGTTGCTTCGTGTCTTCGATGCAGTATCCTTGCAATGCCTTTGGCTTGTTGTCAAAGAAACAATATGCTCCCAAGGCAGAAATAAGGTTCATGATAAAGTTGCTTACAGATCTGTGGCGTGAGTGTACAATCTGTGCCGTATTCTTCTGCATGTCGTTAATGGTTTCGATAATGTATCTCTTGCGCAGCATCATTCTGTCATAGAACGGCATCAGCTTGTTTTTCATGTTTACGCGCAACCCTGTCACCAGCTGTATTCCATCCTCAAAGAGGAAGTCAAACAGCTTCTGCGAAATGTAGCCTTTGTCAGCGAACAGCTTGCCATACAAACGTTTAGCAAGAACCTTGAACACATTCGGGTCCTTGTCGCTGACATTTGCACCAGTAAGTACAAACGCTATTATCTCGCCTCTGTCATTGCACGCAAGGTGGAGCTTAAAGCCATGGCACCAACCCATTGTTCCTTTTCCGTCAGTGGCAATTCCCTTGAAAACCTTATTGGCATATCTCCTGAGATTATGGCATACGGGTATCATCGTGAAATCAACGAATGTTATGCCGGTGCATCTTCCGAAAGCTCCCAGATTAAGAAAGAACATGAGCTGGAAGAACACGCGGCTTTCCAACTCCACAAAGCGGTTGTACGACACAGCTTTCGGAAAATAAGACTTCATCGTACCCTTAATGAAGAACAGGTAGTAGTGCTTGAAATTGCGGAATGTACCGAAATGGAAATACAACAGAATCGTCATTATTTCACTGTCTGACAACGATGCTGCACGCCGTCTACGCTTCACTCCGCTATTGGCTTCCAGCAAATTTCCTGCATTTTCTGCTTCAAAATGTTTGCAAAACTCGTCTATAATACAAAATAATTCTGTAACTTTGCAATCGGTAGTCATATCAAATGTATTTGTAACTTGTTGTAATTCACCTGTAAAGGTACAAAATATTTGTGAGACTACCAACTTTTTTATGAACTATTTCTTATCCCGAACTGGGGTTATAAATACAAGTAGGACAAACACGTCTCGCCAATTTCATCCTACTGGCACTCGGACAGCATAGACCAAGAGCGTTCCATTTCCTCAAGCCCAAAACGGTTGTTAGGGAGTGGAACGCTTCTACGTGACGGAATTCCCTCCTCGTTTCTGCATCCATCTGAAGGCCTAACTCTTTGTATTTTGGAACAAAAAGTAAAAACATTCTCACGGATATGTTAGATTTACTTACCATTCAAAGTCATCTAAAGACACATATCGCAGCAGCAGGCGGAGGTTGGCAGCAGCAACTGTCTTGGGCGTATCGCTGCGCTATGATGGCTAATCGACAGTGCAGACTTCGCAAGAAGCAAGGGTATGGCAGATAACCGAATGTTCAACCAACAACATTGAAATGGCGAAACTATGCCAATAGGTAAAAGTAAAATCTCAGATATGGATTTCGGTTCTTTCGAGAATACGATTGACAAGAATATCGAAACAGACAAGGCATCGGACAAGTTTGACCAACAGCTTCAAGCCTACAAGGATGCTGGTAATAGTTTGACTTTGGCAAAATCAGAACTTGAAACGGCAGCATCTTCTTTAAAGGGAGCAAAGGACAACTTGGATAAAGCCACCGATAAAGCAGACGCTGTTACAAAAGCCATTGATAGCTTTATTGCCAAAGTGAGAGATATAAAATTCAAGGCTAAGGTTGATGATGCCGACATAGAGAAACTGACAGATGACAGGAAGAAACTCATTGAAAACGAGTCCAAACTTCTTGAAGACCACCGAAAGAAAAACAAAGAAATCCTCACTCGCCATTTCTATGATATGTCTAATATGATGTCAAGGAATGAAGGTGTATGGTTGTCGAATGGTTGGGTGAAGATCTTTCTTTGGATTTTCTTGCCGTGTTTCCTTTATACTGTCATTTCAATTGTCTATTTTGTAGCATCTTACATAGACAAGTAGCCTGATAATATGGGATAATATAGATATAAACAATAGGTCTCAGGTGGTGTCTACCCACAAATAAAAGTCAGCCGTTGTCAGCACGGCAAACAAAGAAAAGTCCTTGGCAGTATAGTCTTGAAGTATTTCAAGGCATACCGCCAAGGATTTTTCTTGCCGTGCCACAGTCGTGGAAAGTTAGTCTGAGGTACAATGACTGTCTTTCTGCGACGACGGCTGGCTTTTATAAAGGTAATGTAGATCTTTAATCAATTCGCAATCCACATGAAAAAAGCAAGTACCCAGGCATTCTCATATAATATGATGTCGTAGTAGAATATGGGGAACTGCTGATATTCAACCAGTTGTTCTTGTGCAAATGCAAAAGCTCGTCACCCGATAAAGTGAACTGGAGTCTTTTCATACTGTAAGAAAGCTGAAAGCCAACATTGTTGGATACTCGCTCCAAGCCACTTCCATTGGTCTTGCTGATGGCATATCTTATAGATCCTTTGAAATGGTCATATTTAAAATATGTGTACAAATGCGCCTCGTACTGCTCATTGTCTTGTTCTTTACCAGCGTAACTTGTGTACATACTTTTCTTGTACAAGCCACCAATGTCAAAATTGAATATTGATTTGAACCTTGTCGTAAAGTAGATTTCCCCCTTTGGCACATTCACCTTTGTGTTGAACCTCATACCATTTAATGAACTTGCCACACAGCTATTGGTCCACGCCACTTTCACGTTTGCATCTACCGGCCAGTGTCCTAAGCCCTTGGTTACAACACCATGCAAAGACATCCATTCTTCATTGCCCCCATCCATATAAGTCTGTTTTCTTGTGACTCCATGTTGTGTGGCATCAGCCAATCCGTCTCCCTTTGTTTTGGAATACATACCCGAAACAAACAGCAACAGATTGCTATAATTATTGATAAGACGATAGTGTATGGAATATGAATCCTTGCTAACAAATGGTGAATGAATGGAAGATGACATATGTCAGGATGGATTGTTTGGCAAGGCTGTCTGGATAAAGCATGACATTTACCATAGCTATTGGCTTTCCATTGTCATCAATAACCTTGCCGGACACTCGCTCTTGGGCAAATGAAAACATACTACTACACAATAAGTATAGTAGTATGCCAATAGTTTTAATATGGAGTTTATGCTTCATTTACTAACGAATAATTCTTACCTTGCCTGCTTCTACACCACGAGATTTAATTCTTTCAGCTTCCAGCTTGTTGAATTCTTCCTGTGAGACAACCTTGCCTTTTGTCGGAACCTCAAAACTTGGAGTCTCATTAAGATTGACCATTTCTTGCAACACATACGAATAAGTTGGCGTATCAAGTTGCATCACAATTCCTGGCAGTCCCAAATATCCCAACGGACCTACACCCAATGGTATCTCCGTGCAAAACCATGCGGTGACAGGTATGCTACCCGTTGCCGTAGCCTTTGTGCATTCCTTGCCATTTATTATTTTCTTCTCGTTAGTGAGAGTCCACTCATAAGGTTTGTATTTATCCTTTATGAGGAAGAGTTTGTCAACAATGTACTTCTGTGCAAACACAGAATCCTTTGCCATGTCGATATAAATATCTCCAGTCAATCCAACGACCTTTATGCCAGTATCACCTTCATTGGAGCCTTCGCTGAAAGAATATTTTCCATCAGCATAAAGCATTGTGAACGTTTTCTTGTCATTCTGGAATTTCTGAATTACCATTTCACGAATGTGCGCATCCTCAATGTTCTTTACAGCATCAGATATTACATGTGTTGCCGCATAAGTACACTTTACGTTTTGTGCTTGAGCAGACACACTGCTCAAGCCAATAATGCTCATTAGAATAAGCAATAAATGTTTCATATTAGTCCTAATTTCCGCAGCACTATGAGTTAGCATTTTTTATAAGGACTTGAACAACAAAAAGTTGCTCAGGATTTTGCCATGTCAGATTTTTCAC
>ULUV01044035.1_pt1 | contig 28442 bp, 18 predicted proteins | sample 1958921 | NCBI WGS metagenome assembly ULUV01 (sample SAMEA4835772, study PRJEB28245) | human gut metagenome | biome: gut microbiome; material: fecal sample | place: Denmark | collected 2008
ATTTTCTCCCTTGCTTTTCCAAAAAAGTCCGACCCCGTATTTCCCGCACAGTAATATTTATTCATCGCAACCGGGTTGGGTGACCGCGTCACGCGAAAGGACAGCCTTTTGTTGTACATGTGATTTTTTCCTCGGTATTAAAGTTATATTGGCTCAAAAGGTACAGATGTGATGTAAAATAAAAACGGCACAAAGTTCTCTGTTTATTGCAAATTGCATATCTTTGGGATTGTTATCAAGCGCAAGGACTTGAATGTAAGGAAGTACTAATTAAAAAGAACAAAGGCCATGAAAACGAATTTTAAAATCTTTTCCGTTCCGCTTTTGGTGGCGGTAGTTTGTTGGGCATTAATTGCTGCGTGCGGCAACAAGAATGCAACAGGCGGTAAGGTTCAGGAAGATTCCGTGGTCGCAAAACCGGAAATCGACACCATAGAACTCGTATCGAGCTTAGAGGAACTGTATTCTCTTGTTCCAAAACGTGTATTCATAAAGAAATGCGACCTCTCGCGCCTCGGGCTGGAAGAGATTCCGGCGCTCGGACAATACAACATAAAATGCTTGGATTTGTCGCACAACGAAATTCGGATGTTCTATGATTGCGATATTTTCATCCCGCCGAGCGTGGAAGTGTTGATACTCGACAGTTGCAATATAGGTTTGATAAGACCCATCGACAGAAAAAATAAACGTAAAGACTGGTTTGGCCATTCATACATCGAAGTCCCTTTGCCGGTACATTTTGACAAGTCAAAATTCCCCAACCTTAAAAAACTTGATATTTCGTACAACAATGTGGGCGATTTGAGAGTCCCTGATGACGTGGAACTTAACGACACTTGTCGCGAAAACTGCCAATACATAAATAACGAGGTAAGGAAACCGGTTGCTGCCGGCAAACCGGCTAAAACGATAAAACACGTAAAAGGTTGGGACGAATTTTCGGAACTTCCGCCCAACACCATAATAGAGTACTGCGACCTTTCAAACGAAGGGCTTACAGGGCTGCCCGTAATGAACGACTACAAAATAAAGCGGCTCGACATTTCGGGCAACGACTTGTGCCATGCGCCTTTCAAACTTGACGAGATACTACCAAAGACGCTCGTGGAGTTAGACATGGACAGCTGCAACTACGGCAGGGATTTTATAGTGACAAACCGAAAACTGCCGAACTTGGAAAAGCTAAGCGCCTCCTACAACAGAATCCCCAGATTATGGGTAGCCTCGCCGACCCTCAAGCACATAAGCATATTGCACAACAACCTGAAAGAAGTGAGGTTCAAGCACGAGAAAGTAAAATATCTTGACGTTTCATACAACTGGGAAATGAGCCAGTACATAGGAATCCCGGCTGAAAGTATCGACACTCTTAAAACCGACAGTTGCTCCAAGGGGCGGAAGTTGGAGGCCAGTGGGTTTATCATTAGGGTTGTTGGCGACTAAAAGTCCACGATTGCCAAAAGTTTTAACAGATAGCCAGTTTTTCCAACACGAAACTATACAACAAAAACGTTGGTACATGAAAGCAATCCAGACATTGTGGTGCGGGGACAGGAATTTGGAGACTTCGCCGTTCTTGGGCTTTAATATCAGCCAGAGTACAATACGGCAAGTTTTGCGTTGCATAATAATGCGGAACGTTACCGGATTTTATTCAAAACCGGGCGAAAAACAGGCCTTTGTAACTGATTGAAACACAGGCTTCCTTTTTTGGCAAAAAATATGTCCGACATATTTTGAAATTAGTGCCTTGTATTTTTAATTTTCTCCCTTGCTTTTTCAAAAAAGTCCGACCCCGTTTTTCCGGCACAGTAATATTTATTCATCTCCGGCGGGATTTGTTTCGGAAATCTTCATGGCTGTTGCACCGTAACACGGTTGCGGTTTATTGTAGTGTACGGCGTGCCCGTTTTGTAAAACAGGGCTTCATGCGTGTTGCGGGGCGAGTAGTGAAGCGGTCTGTCCACCTTGCCGCTCGGGCAACAATAAGAAATATATCGGGTTATATATCCGGGTTATATATCATTATATATGATAAAAACTTCGATTTTCGTTTGTCCTTGCAACAGTCTTTCGCTACTTTTGTATAATATAGGATTCGGTTCGGCAAAGGCTAACTTGAAAACATCCGTTTTTGTTTGTCTCTGCGCTCACCTTTCACTATATATGTAACATATAGCGGTTTGCTTTCAACCGTTTGCCTGTAGTGCGACCATTAACAAATCACTCATATAAATAATAGAATTATGAAGATAACGAAAATCCTCGTCCTGTTCGGATTTGCAGCCGCTTTGGTTTGCGGGTGTACTTCATCGTCCGACAGCAAGCAGATTGAAAAAGACAAGTTCATTTCTGACTTAATGGACAAAATGACGCTCCGCGAAAAGCTGGGGCAACTGAACCTCCCCTCGGGTGGCGACATGGTTACGGGTGCGGTGCAGAGTGCCGACCTTGCCAAAATGATTAAAGCCGGCGAGATAGGCGGCTTTTTCAACGTGAAAGGCGTTGAAAAAATCCGTGAATTGCAGCGCATTGCCGTTGAAGAAACAGAATTAGGCATACCTCTGGTTGCCGGCGCCGACATTATACATGGCTACCAGACTATCTTTCCCATACCGCTGGCGCTGGCTTGCAGTTGGGACACCATGGCCGTTGAGCGCATGGCTCAGGTGGCAGCCAAAGAAGCAAGTGCAAACGGTATAGCTTGGACATTCAGCCCGATGGTAGATATATGCCGCGACGCAAGGTGGGGACGTATTGCCGAAGGCAACGGCGAAGACCCTTACCTGGGAGCAGCCATGGCGCGTGCCTACGTGCGCGGATACCAGGGAAGCAACCTGCAGGAATCCGATTCCAGCATAATGGCATGCCTCAAGCATTTCGCGCTTTATGGCGCGTCTGAGTCGGGTAGGGATTATAACCGCACCGACATAAGTCGCGTACAGATGTTCAACGAATACCTGCCCCCGTACAAGGCTGCCGTTGAAGCAGGAGTGGGAACGGTAATGACTTCGTTCAATACAATAGACGGCATACCCGCAACGGCCGACAAGTGGCTCATTGAAGACGTGCTGCGCAAGCAATGGGGATTCAAGGGAATGGTAGTTACCGACTATAACTCCATAGCAGAGATGAACACTCACGGCGTTGCTCCGCTCAAGGAAGCAGGTATCCTTGCCATGAATGCCGGTACTGACATGGACATGGTGTCGGGCAGTTTCCTCAACACTATGGAGGAAGCCATCGAGGAAGGCAAGGTATCCGAGGAGCGTATCGATGAAGCGTGCCGCAGGGTGTTGGAGATGAAATATGATTTGGGGCTTTTCAGCAACCCCTATAAATACTGCGACACGCTCCGCGCACAGAAAGTAACCTATTCGGCCGAGAACCGCGCCGAGGCACGCCGCATTGCGGCCGAGACGTTCGTGCTGATGAAGAACAACAATGTCCTGCCGTTGCAGATGAAAGGACGCATTGCGCTTATAGGTCCAATGGCCGACGCGGCAAACAACATGTGCGGCATGTGGAGCATGACGTGCGACCCCACAAAGCACTCATCGCTTCTCGACAGGCTGCGCGCTGCTGCGGGCGACCGTGCCGAGATACTCTACGCCAAGGGCAGTAACGTTTATTATGACGAAAAAATGGAAGCCGGAGCCGTGGGCATTCGTCCGTTGCAGCGCGGCGACGACAGGAAGCTCCTGGCCGAAGCGTTGTCGGTTGCCTCGCGTGCCGACGTGATTGTGGCAGCTGTGGGCGAGTGCTCCGACATGTCGGGCGAATCGGCTTCGCGCACCGACATCCGCATTCCCGACGCGCAAAGCGACCTGCTCAAAGCATTGGTTAAGACCGGCAAGCCTGTTGTGCTTCTGCTGTTCACCGGTCGCCCGCTCGACCTCACGTGGGAGAGCGCAAACGTGCCCGCCATACTCAACGTGTGGTTCGGCGGAAGCGAAACGGGCGACGCTGTGGCCGATGTGCTCTTCGGCAAGGTATCGCCCTCGGGCAAGCTCACCACCACATTCCCGCGCAGCGTGGGACAAATGCCGCTTTATTACAGCCAGATGGCCACAGGCCGTCCCGACGGAGACCCGAACACGTTCAATCGCTATGCAAGCAACTACATCGACTGCCCCAACGACGGGCTATATCCCTTCGGTTTCGGATTGAGCTACACCACGTTCGAGTATGGTGAGATGAGGCTTAGTGTCGGCGCAAAGCCCGAAGACGGCAGCGTAGTGAAAGGCAGCCCGATTACAATGCCCAAGGGCGGGACAATAAATGTCACCGTGCCGGTCAAGAACACGGGCAACTGCGACGCGGCCGAAACGGTGCAGCTTTACATCCGCGACAAGTATGCCGACATAGCGCGGCCTGTGAAAGAACTGAAAGGCTTCAGCCGCATATTCCTCAAGAAAGGCGAGAGCCGCGACGTTACGTTTACCATAAGCGCCGACGAGCTGAAGTATTACAATGCCGACCTTGTGTACAAGTACGACGCTGGCGAGTTTGAGGTAATGGTAGGCCCCAACAGCCGCGACGTGCAAGTGCAGACGTTTGTGGCCGAGTAACGCCCGCCGCCCGTTTGCGCAGCCGCAACGGCGCAGGCCGGATTTGTCCGCCTGCTGCAAGTACGGCTCCGGCTCTTGATGAATAAGTATTCGCGCGCCGGAAAAACGGGGTAGGATTTTTTTGAAATTACAAGGCACATAATCGAAAATATGTCTGACATAATTCAAAATATGTCAGACATATTTTTTGCCCTAAAAGGACACTTGGTTTTCAAACGGTTATAAAAGCCTTTTTCTTCTTGTACTTTTGAATAATTATAGGAGAAGTATGAATCGTTATTCATCGAAGACGGGTTTTATTTGCATTCCGTTTATAGTCAGGCAAAGTCAAATTTGAAAACATCCGTTTTCATTTGTCTTTGCGCTCACCTTTCACTATATTTATAGAATATAGGATTCGGTTCGGCAAAGCCAAATTTGAAAACATCCGTTTTCATTTGTCTCTGCGCTCACCTTTCATTATATTTATAGAATATAGGATTCGGTTCGGCTAAGTCAAATTTGAAAACATCCGTTTTCATTTGTCTTTGCGCTCACCTTTCACTATATTTATAGAATATAGGATTCGGTTCGGCAAAGCCAAATTTGAAAACATTCGTTTTCATTTGTCTCTGCGCTCACCTTTCACTATATTTGTATGATTTAATTAAAGATTTTTCTGATTTATGCCTAAGTATTCCACCCTGCGCACAGCCGTATCGGCGGTTGCGCTATTTGCGGCGGCTGTGTTTTCAAGCGCCGGCGCGAACGACAAAACGCAATATATACCCGTAGGCTTTGCCAATATCAGCGTGAGTGGCGAACTCAACAGCCGCGTGCTGCGCAATATGGCACGCCTTGAAGATGAACGTTACCGGCCCGACCGTGTGTTCCTCACCGAGCAGCAGTCGGGTTATTGGCCGGGCGATACCGAAGGGCGTACTATTTTGGGACTTGTGATGGACGCACAAGCTTCGGGACGCGAGCCAAAATATCTTTCCGAAATAATTCGCCGGATACCTTCACACTTGAACGAACGCGGGTATTTCGGCACTATACATAAGGACTCGCTCGACGAGCAGCAACTGTCGGGCAACGGGTGGGTGCTGCGCGGGCTTTGCGAGTACTACCGTTGGAAAAACGACAAGACCGTGCTGCCAATAATACGGAGCATATCCGAAAATCTTTTCGTTGAGGGCAGGGACATCATGCTGCAATATCCTATCGACCCCGCCGGCCGGAGCGATACTAAAGGCGGCGCTTCGGGCAGCTTGGGCGAGACGATAGGACGGTGGAGGCTGTCGACCGACGTGGGATGTGTGTTCATAGGAATGGACGGGCTTATCCAGGCTTACGAGGTGACGCGCAACAAGAAGCTGAAGCCGGTAATAGATGAGCTTGTCGACTTGTTCCTGAAGGTGGATGTGGTGGGCATAAAGGCGCAGACGCATGCCACGCTTACCGCGTTGCGCGGATTGATAAGGTATGCCGGCATTACGGGCAACAAGGAACTGCTCGGCGAGGTAGAGAAACGCTGGCAATACTACCGCCAATACGGTATGACCGAGAACTATGCCAATTACAACTGGTTCCGCCGTTACGAAACCTGGACTGAGCCTTGTGCCATAGTAGACTCGTACATCGTGGCAGCACAGCTGTGGCAACTTACGGGCAAGGCAGCGTATCGCGACGACGCTGAGATGATTTATTATAATGCCATTTGCCACGGCCAGCGGGCGAACGGAGGCTTCGGTACAGACAAATGTCCGGGCAAGGGATTCGGGCAGCCGTGTGTTGCCGTAAGCGACAACGAAGCCTGGTGGTGCTGCACAATGCGCGGAGGCGAGGGACTGGGGCGTGCCGTGGAGTATGCCGCATTCCGACGTGGCAACGAAGTGGCGCTGCCTTTTTACCACAATGCCGAGATTACCGTGCCTTTCGGCAGGAAAGAGGTGCTCTGCATTCAGGAAACAACGAGTTATCCTTTCGACAACCGCGTGGATATACGTGTGATTTCTGCGCCAAAGCGTGATGTGACGCTCTCCCTCGCACATGCGTCGTGGATGGAGGGCTTCAAGGTAACGCTGAACGGGAAGACACCCTTGGAAACATCCGTTGCGGAGGGAATGGCCTCGATAACCATGAAATTAAAGGCAGGCGACCGCATTCAGGTGGCTTTCGACATGAAACCGCGCATAGAAAGCACGCTTAACAGCGAGAATAACGAAAGCGGCAGCTTCAAAGTTTTTTGCGGCCCTCTGTTGCTTGCGGCGCAGGATGCCTGTCCCGAGGGATTTGCACGCACTTCGGCTTTCGAATCTTTGGGAGGCAACATGTTCCTGGTGGAAGGAACTGATGTAATACTCTCTCCGTTATATCATCTTATGGAACAGAAGGTGGATAATACCGCGCAGCCGCCATACGCACGCAGGGTGGTTTTCTGAAAACGCCTTGCCGGTGATTTAAAAACCACAAATTGCGGCATTTTAGCCTGCAGTCGGCGCTTTTTTACTAAGCAAAGCGGTTTGTAAACCGCTTTGCTTTTCATTTTTCAGGATATTTAGCGATATTTTGGAAATTTGTTTATGATTAGGTGTAAAAATACGTGCTTTGTTTAAAAACTCTCGGTGACACGTCCCGTATTTGTAAATAAAAGCCCGTTGTAAGGCCAGAAAATGATGACTTTTTATTTTTTAAGCGGGGAAATAGCGATTTTTTTCAATTAATTCGCTCGAATTATAAACTTTTTTATACTTTTGCAGCCGGAAGAGTTTAATGCAATAAAACAATCAAGATGAAAACTAACGAAGTACTCGACACTTTAAAACGTCGTTATCCGAACGAGCCTGAATACATCCAGGCCGTATCGCAGGTTTTAGCCACCATTGAGGATGAATACAACGAACATCCCGAGTTTGAGAAATCCAACCTTATAGAGCGTCTCTGCATTCCCGATCGTATTTACACGTTCCGTGTAACTTGGGTTGACGACAAAGGCAAAGTGCAGACCAATACAGGTTACCGCGTTCAGCACAACAACGCAATAGGCCCGTACAAAGGCGGCTTGCGTTTCCACTCTTCAGTAAACCTCGGTATTCTGAAGTTCCTGGCGTTCGAGCAGACTTTCAAGAACTCTCTTACCACGCTTCCTATGGGTGGTGCAAAGGGTGGTTCGGATTTCAGCCCCCGCGGCAAGAGCAATGGCGAGATTATGCGTTTCTGCCAGGCTTTCATGACCGAGCTGTGGCGCAATATCGGTCCTGATACCGACGTTCCTGCAGGCGACATAGGCGTAGGCGGACGCGAAGTAGGCTACATGTTCGGAATGTATAAGAAACTCACACACGAATATACCGGCACGTTTACCGGAAAAGGTCTGGAATTCGGCGGTTCGCTTATCCGTCCCGAAGCTACCGGTTACGGAAACGTATATTTCCTGCTCGAAATGCTCAAGACGCGCGGCATAGACATCAAAGGCAAGACCGTGTGCGTATCCGGCTCGGGCAACGTGGCTCAATATACTGTTGACAAACTCATCACCCTTGGTGCAAAGGTTGTTACCCTCTCTGATTCCGACGGTTACATCTACGATCCCGACGGCATAGACCGCGAAAAGTGGAACTACGTTATGGAACTGAAGAACATAGAGCGCGGACGTATCCGTGAATATGCCGAGAAATACGGCGTTAAGTATGTTGCCGGTGCACGTCCTTGGAACGAGAAGTGCGACATTGCCCTCCCGTCGGCTACACAGAACGAAATAGACGGCGACGACGCACGCGCACTTTTGAAGAACGGTGTAATAGCTGTTTCTGAGGGTGCAAACATGCCCAGCACGCCCGAGGCTATCGCAGAGTTCCAGAAAGCAAAGATACTGTATGCTCCGGGCAAGGCTTCAAACGCAGGCGGTGTGTCGGTATCGGGTCTTGAAATGACACAGAACTCAGAGCGCCTCAACTGGTCATCTGAGGAAGTAGACAACAAGCTCCACAGCATAATGAAGAGCATTCACGAGGCTTGCATACGCTACGGTACACAGCCCGACGGCTATATCAACTACGTGAAAGGCGCAAACATCGCCGGATTCATGAAAGTTGCCAAGGCTATGATGGCACAAGGAATCGTTTAATATCCATTCTTCCATAGAGCCAGAAACGGGTTGCGGGCAAAAGTCCGTAACCCGTTCTGTTTTTCCGTAGCAGTTAAGGCTTGTTTTCACACTGAATTAAAGTGTACGAAAAAACTGTCGTTTTTGTCTGCCTTGCTGTCACCCGTATTGGAAAAGGCAAAAAATAGGTCTGAGATATTTTAAAATACAAGGCACATATTTTGAAATATGTGCCTTGTATTTTTTCTTTTCTCCTACCTGCTTGTAACCGCCTGATAATTAGTACCCGTTTTATACCGTTCCGGAGAGCCGTTTCCTTGCACTTTTTTTGCGTCTCCAGATGTCTGCATTAAGGTGTAGCCGTTAATGCCGCAATATTGATAATGCTATTCGGATTTCTTGCCAAACGATTTATGAAGCCTTAGCCTAAAGAAAAAGAAACGGCCGCACTGGATTGCGCGGCCGTTTGCATGATTAATGGGTGGCTTATTCGAACATGGGCACTTCGTGGAAGAGCATGTCGGGAGTTACATCTTTGAAGTTTTCGTTCTTCGAAGTGTTGCAAATCCGCACCCGTGTATTGTTATGGTAGGTGGGCCATCCGTCTCCGTTATAACCAATGAACACGACTTTGATTTTGTGGAGTCCTTTCTTGAGGGCTACCGTTCCGCCGCCGGATTCGGAACGTTTAACAACATCATTGTCTTTGTCTACTATTACTTTGCCGTCGATTATTACTTGGTTGTTCTCGGACAGGAAGCCGTAAACTCCGTCTTCGGGAATCATGATGTAGCCTTCGGCCACGGTGGAGTAATCGTTCTTGGGGTTCTTTATGCGCAGGCCGCCAAAGTCTTTCGTTATGCTGTTATCCCATTCGTAGTAATCAGCCAGGTCGGCAGTTTTCTTGAACAGGCCGTAAGCTACGTGCAGGTTCAGTCCCGGTTCGACGTTCTTGCTTTCTATGGCCGGCGAGTAAGGTTCTTTTACCATTTTAATGCTGTTGTGGCCGCCTATTATTCCGTTGGGGAATACCGAGGCCAGGCGCAGCGTGCAGCTTTCCTTTATCCTGATTGGGGACGTATAGACTGTTGAATTGGCGTTAGGCTCGCTGCCGTCGGTGGTGTAGACCACTTTTACGGGGCGCACCGTGGTGATAGGCATTACTATTTCGTCAACGAATGCCTGGCGTTTGTATGCCATGCCTTCCTGTACGGGTATCGGCATGTGGAAGTTCACGTCGTGCAGCGACATGCGCACGGAGGCGTCATTGTCCAGCGTTTCAAAGAAATTGAGGGAATCCTTGTTGGACATTTCAGTCCAGCCAATCTCTGCAATTGCCACGGCGCGCGGGAACATGCGGTAGAGCAGCTTGTCGCCGTCGGCAATATACTCGCTCCACGTGTTTCCTTGCGGGCCGAGCACGTATTTGGCGTTGCCTTGCTCTTCAACCTGCTTGGGCACCGGGTTGTAGCTGTACACTTTTTGAAGCGGAACGTATCCTCCTATGCCGAAAGGCGAGGCTTCGGGACGATCTTGGAAGTAATCGAGGTATGCGTAGTTGTTGGGAACCATAATGACGTGGTGTCCGGCATTTGCAGCGGTTATTCCGCCCTGTTCTCCTCGCCATGACATCACGACGGCCGACTTGTTGAGGTTTCCTCCTTCGAGAATTTCATCCCAGCCGATGATTGTCTTTCCATGCTTGTTGAGGAACTTTTCGGCACGCTCAACAACGTAGCTCTGAAGCTGCGCCTCAATGCTGCGTCCCTTTTCCTCCTTAAGTCCGAGTTCCTTGGCGCGGCGTTGGCACAGAGGGCATTTTTCCCATTCGCTGCGCGGGCTTTCGTCTCCGCCGATGTGGAAGTATTTTCCTGGGAAGAGCTCAACCATTTCAGCCAGGACGTTTTCGATGAATTCGAACGTGGTGTCTTTTCCGGGGCACATAACTATCGGTGATATACCCCAGATGTTCCACGGACGGCGCGGCTCTTCACGGCAAGCCAGCCACGGGAACGCAGAAATGGCTGCAACCTCGTGTCCGGGAAGTTCGAATTCGGGAATTACGTTTATAAAGCGTTCCTTTGCGTAAGCCACTACTTCGCGCACCTGCTCTTGGGTGTAGAAACCGCCGTAAAGGCTGTCGACGGTAGGTTTGTAAAATCCGTTTATCAGGTTCTCATCTCCGCGGTCGCGGAATGCGGCATATTTGGTAAGCTCGGGGTAACGTTTTATCTCAATTCTCCAGCCCTGGTCCTCGGTCAGGTGCCAATGGAACTGGTTCAACTTGAACATCGCCATCATGTCGAGCTGTTTCTTTATCGTCTCGATTGTTTGGAAGTGGCGGCACACGTCGGTTAGCAGGCCGCGGTATTTGAAGCGCGGCTTATCTTCGATTGTAACTGCCGGAGCCGTCCATTCTACGTTGCTTACAACTTTCGGGCTTTCTATCTGCGGGGGAAGCAGCTGCAGGAAAGTTTGCATTGCATAGAACAAGCCTTGCGCCGTGGGAGCTACGGCCTCGACGCCCTCGGATGTAACTTTGAGCGTGTAGCTTTCGCTGTCGCGCCTCTTGTTGCCTATTTTAAGTCTTATTGCTCCTGCTTCAGGTTTTGACGTTACTTTTATTTCATAGCCTGTTGCGTCCTTCATTTTCGACGCAAAGAATGCTGCTACGGCTTTAACATCTTTCTTGTCAGCGCAGATTGTTGTACTAGGGGAGATTTTGAATGTTCCCTGTCCGGGTGTCACCTTTTGCGGTTGCGGGATAATGTGCAAACCGTCTATGCCGGCTGAGTGTATTTCCCCGGGAGCGATTGCAAAGACTGCTGCCAGGAAAAACGCATTTAAAACTTTTTTCATTTTCGTGTTCATGTTTTGTTACATTAATTTCAAATTAACACAAAGATATGTTTTTTGGCCAATAAAAGCGGTATTGTAATGACAATTATTACTTGAACCAAAGAAAATGTCCCAGAAAACCTGCTTCTTCATATTGAAATGCACACGGCAGATTGTTTCTGAAATTAGAAAAAGCGGCTTTTCTAATAGCTTTTCTTGAGTCGGAAACGGTGAGTTGGATGTGTTTTTGCGGGGAAGGGTATTGCAATTTTGCGTTTGTGCATTGCGGCGAGCGCGTTTTGCCAACAGGTGGCCGGTAAAGTTCAAAAAAGTTAGGCTATGGTTTTGCCGTTTCAAATAAAACCTGTAATTTTGCAATGCTTTTGACAAAAAATTGTTTTGGCACGACTAAATGGAAGTTTGGGTGAGTGGCTGAAACCAGCAGTTTGCTAAACTGCCGTGCGAGTAATCGTACCAGGAGTTCGAATCTCCTAGCTTCCGCTAAAAAAGAAAAAAACGAAACAAGCTATTGCAAAGTTTCGTGCATTATTTAAAGTATTTTGCGGCGCTTTCGTCTAGCGGCTAGGACACATGCCTCTCACGCATGGAACACGGGTTCGATTCCCGTAGGCGCTACAAAATGGTGGGGCAGGGTTGCTTCGGAATTATCCGGAGCAACCCTTTTTTCTTTTGCAGCCGGGTTGAACCGGCGTTCCAGGCATTGAATGGTTCCGTGCCCTGCCAGAACGGTTATCATATATATAAATATGCGTGTAATAGAAGTGTCAGATTTGTCGCAACCGGGGGTAGACGTATTCGGAAAGCTCACCGAGGCACAGTTGCGTAGCAGGTTAGAGCCTGACAAAGGCCTGTTCATAGCTGAAAGTCCGAAAGTGATAAACGTTGCTTTGAGTGCGGGTTACCGGCCTGTGTCAATCCTTTGTGAAAGGCGGCACATAAGCGGCGACGCTGCAGATATAATCGCGCGTTGCGGGGACATACCTGTATATACCGGCGAACGTGAACTGCTTTCGCGGCTTACGGGATACACGTTGACGCGCGGTGTGCTGTGCGCCATGCGACGTCCCGGGCTTCTCAGCGTCGAAAGCATTTGCCGCGAGGCCAGAAGAGTTGTGGTGATTGACGGTGTGGTCGATTCTACAAACGTAGGTGCCATTTTCCGCTCTGCTGCGGCTTTGGGGATTGACGGCGTGCTGCTTACGCTTTCGTCGTGCGACCCGTTGAACCGACGTTCAGTAAGGGTGTCAATGGGGTCTGTGTTTCTCGTGCCGTGGACAGTGCTGAACGAACCTGTTGAGTCGCTTGCCCGGTACGGATTCCGCACGGCGGCAATGGCTCTGACTGATAAATCGGTTTCTATCGACGCTCCTGAACTGAAGACCGTCCCCAAGCTCGCCATAATAATGGGCACGGAGGGTGACGGACTTGCGCCCGACACGATAGCTGCCGCCGATTACGTGGTGCGCATTCCCATGTCGCACAATGTGGATTCGTTGAACGTCGCAGCCGCAGCTGCCGTGGCTTTCTGGGAACTCAGGGCTAAGTAAAGCCTGTGGCAGTGTCAGAGTTTTTGCACGGCCTTGTATGTGGCGCGGGATATGTAGGCAGTGGGGATTCGTGTTTGCCGTGCAATTGTATAAAAGTGCCTTTTGCGGTGAAAGCCGTGCCACGGGAAATAATGAAGGAGGGCAGGCCGGCGGATAATTCAGGATGTAAACATGCATGTCCTTAGAGTGTGGAATAAAGCTGTCCGAATTTGTCCACGTATTTCGGGCAGTTTTCAAACGGGTTTTCAGAGGCGGAAAAATATGTCTGAGATATTTTAAAATAGGTCAGACATATTTTGAAATATGTGCCTTGTATTTTTTATTTGCTCCTATGTGGGTTAAATGTGCTGAAAATCAGTTTTCACTTTTCGGTGTCTGAAATGCCCGTTTTTTGCGTGTGGTTTTCCGTAGTTTTATGTACTTAATCGTTCAACGCATACGGTCGTTTTATGCCTTGTTGCATAAGGCGCAAACTTATGAATGCTTCATAAGTTTGGCTATTGTGTAATCGGCAAATCCGTCTTTCCGTACAATGTTGGTTGGGCTTTAAAAAACAAATCCCTGCAAGCATGTGCTTGCAGGGATTTGCCATATCTGTTTCCGCTTGTTCTGTTTAGAAGTACATGTATCTGCGGTCTTTTACGTTTGCTTTGCGGTAGAGGTCGGTGGTGTATTGGCCTACATAGCGCAGGTAGCTTTCGGCTACGCTTTCCTCATACTGGTTTTGGTTGTATTTGTCGTTCGTCTTTGTGCGTCCCGTTACCTGGTAAACGTACACTCCGTTGTTACCTTTCACCGGACCATAGTTTTTGTTCAGCTTGCCGAAGCTTATACCGCCGGCCAGTACCGGTTCACTTGCTCCTGTAGAAGCTACCGAGGCATACGAGTTTATGTTTATGTCGTTGAGCGTGTCTTTTGTGGCAGCGGGATTTGCAAGTGCCTGTTCCACCGATTTGCCTTTCAGCGAGGCGATAATCTTTTCTGCCTTCTTTTCACGTATTACCATGTTGCGTACAGCTTCTTTTACGCTCGGGTCTTCGGTAGAGCGGTAGCCCTCGGGATGAATATCGGTAACGCATACAATGAGCAGGTGGTCGTTGTTGCCGCACTCATACAGCTGCGAAATGTCGCCTTTCTTGGCGTCGAATACCCAGCGCAGTGCTTCTTTCGTGCTTGGTATGCCTGCCACATAATGCTCGTAGCTGAACATGTCTTTGCGTTCCTGTACGTTGTAGCCGCTCTTGGCAGCGTTTTTCTCCATTTCCTCGAGTGTGTTGTTCGAAGCGATAAAGTGGCTGAACGCGTTGTATGCTTTTGAGTAGGTTTCTTTGCTGAAGTCGATTGTGCGTTTGATTACGGCTGCGTCGTATTTTGTTGCCATTGCACGGCGAGCCAATACTTCAATTACAACTACGTTCTGGGCAAGGTCTACTTTCTGCACGGCGTTGGGCGTTCCGTTCAATATTGCCTTGATGAATTTTGTGTTGTCGGCGTCGAGGTTCTGTCCTTCGTATTGTGCTGCTGTGAGCCACTGGCTTTCAGCCGGCTGGTTGTATTTCTTTGCAATGTCTTCGAATTTTGCTCCTGCGGCAACTGCCTTGATTATGCTGTCGGCCGTGTTCTTTGCTGCGTCGAGCGATACGTTGGCGCAGTTTATTGCACGGTATTGCACTGAGTCGGGAGCTTGCGTGGTGGCAATGAGTTTTATTACGTTGTAGGTGTTGTCAGACGCGTTGAGGTACGGACCTTTAACACTTCCTACGCTTACGGAGTCGAGTGCGTTCTGTATGTCGCGCGGGAATACGGTCTTCGAAACCGGCAGGGTTGTGTAAGGAATCAACGAACTGCTGGTGTTTACTATTCCTGCTACGCTTTCACTCTTTTCGAGCTCTGCTGCATACCCTTTCATTTCCTTTTCGAGGGCAGCCTTGTCTTCAGGGCTGGCTGTTACTTGTATTCCTATGTATTTGATGTCGCGCGATTCGCTGTATTGCTTGAACAGTTCTTTCTTCTGCTCGTACATTTTCTTTATGTCTTCGTCGGTTACGTTTACTTCTTTGTCGGGAATTGAAGTGAACGGAATTGAGGCTACTACAGCGTTGCTCTTGGACGAAACGCCGTCGAATGCGAGTTTTGCCGATAAGGGGTTCGATACGATTGCGCGGCCTACGAGAGACTGGTATTTGTCGTTGAGCAGGCTGGAGCGGAGGTTTTTCTCAACAAAGCCCCAGTATTTATACAGGTTCTGGTAGTATTCGGCGTATTCTTGTGGAACCTGGTCGGGGTTAGCCTGCATTTGTTCGTACTGGTCGAGGAATTGCTTGAGTACTGCAATGTCGAAACGCCCTGTCTGTTTGTTTACGAACGGTGTTTGCAGGAGCATGGGGTTGGTTCCTGTCCTGATTACGTTGTTAAGCTCGTCGTCGGTTACCGTAAGGCCGAGCTTTTCAGCCTCGTGCTCTATGAGTTTGGTGGTCACGTAAGTTTGCCACACCTGGTCTTTGATTTGGTTTTGTTCTGCGTCGCTCAGTGCCGACTGACCCCGCGTGAACTTTATCGCTTCGGTGTACTCTTCGATCATCGACTGGTATTCGTTGATACCTAACTTGTTACTGTAAACTTGACCTACGTGGCGTTTGTCGCTGCCGAAAAGGACGTCGAATACACGAAAAAAGTCTTCCGCAATGAAAGCAAAAAGACCCAAGCCTATTACGACTAACAGAGCAACGCCCCATTTTCTAATAGTTTGTATAGCTGCCATTCTTTAATTTATTTTTTTATTTTTATTTTTCTCTTGTTTGGAAAATTATTCGTGCAAAGATATGAAAATCGTGTTTAAAAGGAAGTTTTTTGTTTGGAAATTTGACTTTTTTGTGCAACGCATTTAATATTATAATGCGTAAAAATCATGCTGTTAATCGATAATGTCTTAAAATTCAGCAATTTATTAATAAATCAAGCCGGAGTGCACAGTATAAGCCTGTTTAACATGCAGTTCGAGCCTTTGGCGGTAAATGTCAGCCGTATGTTTTGGTATAACGGATTAACATTTCGAGGCGCGCATAAAACGGTGCAAAACCAGGGTAAAAAAACGGACGTTTCGGGGCAGGAAAAATGAAAACTGATTTTCAGTGCGTAAACCCTACTTGGGAGCAAACAAAAAATACAAGGCACATATTTCAAAATATGTCAGACCTATTTTAAAATATCTCAGACATATTTTTCCGCCTCTGAAAACCCGTTTGAAAAACGGGGCAAAAATGCGGACAAATGCGGATACTCGAATTTCGTGCCGCCGGGTGCGTCGGTATTTTGTATTGAACAACCCGGCGATACGGATTCTATCAGGCAGGGGAAATTGGCCCGGGCAAACGGGCGGAAATAATATGAAAGCAATAAGAGAATAGTCAGGCCGGTTTCTGCGTGGTAGTGGTAGGCGGAACGTCGGGGGCGCGCAGCGTGGAGTCTTCGCTCTCTTTTTCTTCAGGAACGGGGAACGAGCCTGCAGAGTTGAAGAACTCATAGTCGGTAAGTTCTTCGTCGGAGCGGAATCCAACACCTTGCAGTTCTTCCTTGGGCGTTTGTATGTGCATGTATTTGTGCGAATATACAATGTGCTTGCCCATGTCCCAAAAGAGTTCTTCGGTATTGAATATCGTGCCGTTTTTCTTTCGTATTTCCACGCGTCCCCGCAGCTCCCACAGGTTCTGGTCGTACCAGTAAGCCGTGTCGGCGGTAAGGTACATCTCGACGTGGAACGTAGGGTCGTATTTTTGCATGAAGATACCGCTCATGAATGTTTGTTTCGACGGCTTTGTGCGGTCGTACACGCTCCACTGTTCGGCAACGAGCTTGTACTTTATTATTCCGGAGTCGGAAATTAGTTTCGACACGCCGTAAGTGGTCATTACCGGCAATGAATCGCGCTGCCTTACGGCTGGAGCCATAGGCGTTTCGTTGTGCCCGCAACCTGAAATGGCGGCAACTATTAAGGAAACAGGGATAATAAGCCGCTTTATTCTACCTTCCACTTCTGGAACCACCTTTCATTGAAAGTTAATCCTATGCAAATGCGCAGATAGTTTTCGGTGAGCAAATGGCTCTTGTTGGGGCGTATATGCTCCCATTGCGCCGAGATGTTGAGTATGGAGCGGTTGTTTATTATGTTGGCTATGGGAAGTCCTACGCCTGCGCTTACTATTATGTCTTTGGCACCGCTGTTCTCGTTGACGCGCGTATAAGATGTTCCGTAGGAAACACCCAGGCGGTAGCGTATGTGGTCGGAGTAGCGTATACCGAGGTTGTTGGGCAGGAACTCTGCGCCAAGCGAAAAACGTTGCCTGTTGTCGAACGCACCGGTGGTGGATTTATACACGTCTGTGCCGTTTTCGCTGACCAGCATTGGGAATTTCACGTTTTTCCATAGCTCGTAAGAGTAGTCGAAGCCTACTTTCCAACGGTCCTTGTGGTTCCAGGCCAAGCCTATGCCGAATGTGTGCGGCAGCTCGAACGCATTGCTTAACTTTACCGTGTCGCCTCCTGTAACTGCGCCCGAGGAGTTCAGCATTTCGTTTATGAACTGGGCGCTGGAGTTTACATTGTGCCCCAAGGAATATGTTGCACCTATTGTAAGCAAGTCGTATTTTGACAGTAGTTGGTCGAATTGTGCACCGAAGTCGATTTTGTACGTACTTATGTCGGCCGAATAAACACGCGCGTACTGCCTGATATTAGTATCGCTGAAAGAAGCTTTAACACTGTGGTTGTAGTCTCCCCACAGATAGCCGGCGTTTGCTCCGATTGAGAAATTCTTTGCGAATTTCCAGCCAAGACCTACGTAGACTTCATGCAGACCTCCGTCGCCGTTGTAGGTAGTTGCTGATATTTTCTCGCCGGAGCCGTCGATGTCTGGCATTGTTTGCTGGTTGGTGAAGCTGTATCCTACGGAACTGTAAGGTACGAGGCCTATCGACATTCCTAAGTTGCGGCATGCGCGGAATGCCATGTTTATATAGTCGACGGTTGTGTTGTGCGCGTTTTTTTTCAGGTCGCCTTGCTTGAAGTTCGCATTTTGGAATGTCACGCCTATGTCGAAAATCATTGCAAGCGAATCGATAGCGGAGTACGACGCCGGGTTCTGAAAATTTATTTCCGCTGGGTCGTGGAATCCAAGCGCTGTTCCGGCCATGGCTTTGTTGAAACCTTGAGCGCGGTCGTTGAGGGTTCCGAATCCGTAGCGGGAGTATGGCGAATTGCTACCGTTTTGCGCCATAGCGTGCGTGGTTGCAAGCGCTATTGTTATTGCAACCGTACTGGCAAGTTTTATAAAGTGTTGGTTCATTGTTGATGTTTTGCAGTTATTGCGCCGTTCTGGCTGCCTGTTTCCAGCAGAATGCGGCGTAGTCCTTTCATTACGAGGTCGCGGTCGAAAACCAGTTCCGCTCCTCCTGAATCTATTTTTGTGTCAGCTCCTCCTGAAATTATTGTAACAAGGTCCGGGTGTTGTGCGTGCAGATGGCGTATGTATCCTTCTATTTCATAATTTACGCCATGCACGCTGCCGGCGCGCATGGCAGTGTCTGTATCGTAGCCTATTTGCGGAGTGTCCCCTTTGAGGCTTACTTGCGGTAGCAGGGCTGTTCCTATGTGCATTGCGTGAAGCCTCATGTAAACTCCGGGCGAGATGTTACCGCCGAGGTATGTGCCGTCGGGTGATATGAATTCGTACGTTATGCACGACCCGCTGTCAATTACCAGTATGTTACGCCCGGGGTACAATGCGCGCGCTTCTACTATTGCCGCAAGGCGGTCGCTTCCCATTGTGGGCGGCAGGCCGTAGCGTCTGTTCAATTCCATCACGGTTACTTCGTTGAGCAACACAGTGGGAAGCCCTGCGGAGCGTAGCTGCGGGCCTACTTTTCCTTTTATTCCCGCAACGGTCGATACTATGCTTTGCCTAATGTCGTAAAGGCCGAGCAATTTATTGAGTGATGAAAGGTTGTCGTTGGGCGAAACTTCGCGGCATATTATTTCGTCGCCATTGAATACTGCCGATTTTGCCGCCGAGTTGCCTATGTCGATTACCAGCTCCATCTATCGTTTCGCGTAAGTTTTTTAGGCCAATGCCTTGAAATCAGTTTTTCATAAGTTTCTCGAAGAAGTCGTCGAGGTCTTTGTCGAGGTCTTTCATTATTTCGTCGCCTATGAGGAAAGTGTCGTCATCCACTATATACAACTCCGAAAATGTTTCGCTGTCTTCGTCAGATAGGGTAAAGGTGAAAGGCTTCATTATTCCCATGCCGAGCAGAGTGGGGCGCATTTCCTCGAGACACCGGCGCAGCACCGGCTGTATGTCAGCAAAGAACGTCTCGCTGTTGTTGCCAATCCAGTCTTCCACAACGCAACGGTTGAGTTCCCTGTCGTTGTCGTCGTAAGCCAGCATGTCGCCCGTGTCCTGGTTTACCTTAAGTATGATGTCGGTCATGGGCAGTGCTTCGCTTGCCGGAGGAAATTTGCCGGCTATTTTGTTTATGGCACGTTTGATTTGCTGTATGGTTTTTTCGCTTGCTTTCATAGCTTTAACGACGCATAGGTGCTTTATCCGCCAAAAGTACAACTTTTTTCGCTTACGTTCGGGAACGTATTGGTGAAAAAGAGTATAATGTGTGTATTTCGTGGCAAAAACGTACTCTGCTGTTACGTTTTTTCGTTGTGCGTTTTCGCTCCGGTTTTCACACCGTCTGAATTATGTGCCTTGTATTTTGAAATATGTCTGACATAATTTAAAATATGTCAGACATATTTTTTATTTGCTCATTAGGGGGTGTAACACGTTGGAAAAGAGTTTCCGGATTCGGCTCTGAAAAAAGCACTTTTTCAGTGGAAATTTTACATGCTTTTCATGTCTGCTTAGTTGCCCGCCACGGAAATAGGAATATTTTCTTGGAGTGGTGTACTTATGCCTTGCGGCTACAGCCCCACGGATTTTTCAAGCCGCCCGTTCCTTACCGACAGCGCCCACAGTCCGGCAAACGTAAGCACGCCGTTGAGCAACAGCAGTTCGTAACCGAAATGATAACCGAAACTCCGCACCAGCACCACGTTCAATACGTAACATATCACGGGTGCGGCTATCGCCACGTAAGGAACGTACTTATCGTTCGGCACGCGGCGCGTGAACATGCCGAACACGAACAGTCCGAGCAGCGGGCCGTAGGTGTACGACGCCATGGTGTATATCGCGTCGATGACGCTCGTGGAGTTTATGGCCTTGAAGGCTACTATGAACAGTATGAAAGCAAGCGTAACCCCGATATGCACGTAGCGGCGTGTGCGCACCGCGCGTTCTGTTGAATATCCTTTGCGCTCCACACCGAGGATGTCAATGCAGAAACTCGTTGTAAGAGCCGTAAGCGCCGAATCTGCGCTGGAAAATGCCGCCGCCACTATGCCAATCATGAACAGCACCGGCACGAGCATGCCCAGATAGCCGCCTGCTGCAAGCATGGGCAGAAGGTCGTCGCTGTGTTCGGGTACGGTTATGCCGCTCTGCGCGCAATATCCGTAAAGCAGCACTCCCAGTGCGAGGAACAGTATGTTCATCGGCAGGAAGGCAATGCCGTAGCAAGTCATGTCCTTTTGTGCGTCGCGCAGGTTCTTGCACGACAGGTTTTTCTGCATCATGTCCTGGTCAAGCCCGGTCATGACAACAACTATGAACATTCCGGCCAGGAATTCTTTCCAGAAAAATTGTCCGCTCTTCCAGTCGTCAAATACGAATACCCTTCCGTGCGGGCTGTTGCTCACGTAATTTACCACGCCCTGCGCGTCGAGCCCCATCTTTCCGGCCACAATCATCAGTATGGCGAACAGGGCCACTACCAGTGCCAGTGTTTGCAGCGCGTCGGTCCACACAAGAGTGCGTACCCCGCTTTTGCGGGTGTACAGCCAGGTGAAGAACAGCGTAACAACTACTGTAACCTCATACGGTATGCCTAACGAGTCGAACACGAAGCGTTGCAACACAAGGCATACTATGTATAGCCTCGCCGCCGCGCCCGTTAGCTTGCTTATTATGAAAAACGCCGCGCCCGTCTTGTGGCTCGACAGGCCGAAACGCTTGTTCAGATAATCGTAAATGCTTGTAAGCCGCAGTCTGTAATAAATAGGCAGCAGCACATAGGCCACAAGCAGGTAGCCTGGTACGAAGCCGAGGCACATCTGAAGGTACGACATGTTTGCGTCCCGCACCATGCCGGGCACACTTACAAACGAGGCGCCCGAAATCGACGTCCCTATCATGCCGAAAGCCACAAGCCACCATGGCGACTGCCGGTTGCCGCGGAAGAAAGCGTTGTTGTCACCGCTTTTGGATGTGAAATGCGAAATAAGAATCAGTACGCCAAAATATGCCAGCACTACGATAACGGCCGTGTATGCACTCATAATTATATATGTTTAATTGTTGTATGAAAAAGACGACATATATAATAATGTATGCTGCCCGCGTTCCGGCAAAGCCGCACTAAATGCCGTTCGTCCGCAAAATTAAGTTTTTTTTCGTTTCCGGGCACGTTTTGCCGCAGGTTTGCCGCAGCTTCGCACATTATATTATATGTAAATGCCGGCAAGGAAGGGCAGGCGGGCAGACAATCTTACCTTGCCACAGCACATGACAAATCGACAGGCCGCCGGCCGGCCTTTTCGTTCACCCGAGGCAAGGGATTCGGAGCAAAGAAAAAATTAGTGGCTCGGATTTTAAAATCCGAGCCACTAATTTTAAAATCCAAGGCACATATTTTTTGCCCCGTAAAATCGGGGCTTGCGCGTGTCTGTTTTCACACCACCGGAAACGTCCACGAAAGCCTGCCAAAATGACACCCGCATAAAATTCCGCCACGTGCCGGGCAGTTTGGCACGGTTTTGGCATTGCAATAAGCAGACGCGCAAAACGCAGAATAAAATAGCAGGAAATTCTATAAAACAATAAATCTAAAAAATAAGAATCATGAACATCAAACCATTAGCAGACAGAGTATTAATTGCTCCTGCAAAGGCAGAAGAGAAAACAGTAGGCGGAATCATCATTCCCGATACGGCAAAGGAAAAACCGCTGCAGGGTGAAGTATTGGCAGTAGGTAACGGTACAAAAGACGAAGAAATGGTGCTCAAGAAAGGCGACACCGTTCTTTATGGCAAGTACTCCGGCACCGAAATCGAACTTGACAACGAGAAATACCTCATCATGCGCCAGAGCGACGTGCTCGCAGTTCTCGGTTAATAAAAACAATACGTATAACAAACAAATTAAAACACTGAAACATCATGGCTAAAGAATTAAAATATAATGTAGAAGCCCGCGAAGCCCTCAAAATGGGTGCTGACGCATTGGCTAACGCAGTAAAGGTAACCCTCGGCCCGAAAGGCCGCAACGTCGTTATCGACAAGAAATTCGGCGCACCGCGCATTACGAAGGACGGCGTAACCGTTGCCAAGGAAATTGAACTCGACAACGCATTCCAGAACGCCGGCGCACAGCTCGTAAAAAGCGTTGCAAGCAAGACCGGCGACGACGCAGGCGACGGAACTACAACAGCAACCGTTCTCACCCAGGCAATCCTGCACGAAGGAATGAAGAACGTTGCAGCAGGTGCAAACCCCCTCGATATCAAACGCGGTATCGACAAGGCTGTTGCTGCCGTTGTTGAGGACATCAAGGCACAGGCCGAGAAAGTAGACCAGAGCTATGAGAAGATAGAGCAGGTTGCCACCATTTCGGCTAACAACGACCCCGAAATAGGTAAGCTCATCGCTGACGGAATGCGCGCGGTATCGGTTAACGGCGTTATCACCATCGAGGACGCCAAAGGACGCGACACTGTACTCAAGACCGTTGAAGGTATGCAGTTCGACCGCGGCTACCTTTCGCCTTACTTCGTAACCGACGCCGAGAAAATGCAGTGCATAATGGAGAAGCCCTACATACTTATCTACGACAAGAAGATTTCGAGCCTCAAGGACTTCCTCCCCATCCTCGAACCGGCCGTACAGAGCGGACGCCCGCTGCTCGTAATAGCAGAAGACGTAGACTCTGAAGCACTCACCACACTCGTTGTAAACCGTCTGCGCTCGCAGCTCAAGATATGCGCAGTCAAGGCTCCAGGCTTCGGCGAACGCCGCAAGGCCATGCTCGAAGACATCGCTATCCTCACCGGCGGCGTTGTAATCAGCGAGGACAAAGGTCTGAAACTCGAACAGGCTACAATCGAAATGCTCGGAAGCGCTGAGAAGGTAACAGTAAGCAAAGACGTTACAACCATCGTAAACGGCGCAGGCAGCAAAGACAACATAGCAGAGCGCATAGCTCAAATCAAGAACGAGCTGGCTAACACCACTTCTACCTACGACAAGGAGAAACTCCAGGAACGCCTTGCCAAACTGTCGGGCGGTGTATGCGTGCTCGAGGTAGGTGCTGCTTCGGAAACCGAACAGAAAGAGAAGAAAGACCGTTGCGATGACGCACTCTGCGCTACACGTGCTGCTATCGAAGAAGGTATCGTAACCGGCGGCGGTGTGGCTTACATACGCGCACAGAAAGCTCTCGAAGGTCTTACCGGCGACAACGCAGACGAGAACACCGGTATAGCAATTGTTCGCCGCGCAATCGAAGAACCGCTTCGCCAGATATGCTCAAACGCAGGCCTTGAAGGCGCAGTTATCGTAAACAAGGTTCGTGAGGGCGAAGGTAACTACGGTTACAATGCTAAGACAGAAGAGTTCGGCGACCTCCGCAAACAAGGTGTCGTTGACCCTGCCAAGGTTACGCGCGTAGCACTCGAGAACGCTGCTTCGGTAGCAGGTATGTTCCTCACCACCGAATGCGTAATCTGCGACAAGAAAGAAGAAAAGCCCGAAATGCCGATGGCTAACCCCGGTATGGGCGGCATGATGTAATAAGATACATCTACTGACATATATTTAGCGGAGCGACATAAAAATGTCGCTCCGCTTTTTTGTACTCTTTGGCATGGAGGCTTGTATTATCGGTATTCCAAGAAGAACAAGCGTCCTTATTATGTATTGCGAAAACGAAAGGCTGTTTGGCTCCCGTTGATGGGGTGTATATTCCCGAACTAAATAAAACAACCCGGAGCGGATTTTATTTCCCGCTTCGGGTCTGTTGTTTTCGTCTGCATTGTTTTACCCCGGTTTTCGGATGGCAAAAAATATGTCTGAGATAATTTAAAATATGTCAGACATATTTTGAATTATGTGCCTTGTATTTTTTATTTGCTCCTATGTGGGTATAAATCTTTGAAAATGAGTTTTCATTTCAAGGCACAAAAAATCGCTGTTTTTCTACATTGATTTCCGTGCGCCTTTTGTCTGTTTCCGTATTACGGTGGCGTAAAATGCGTGTGTCTATGCGTTGTGTTCTTGTTGCTTTGCCTCGTTCCACAGCGCGTCCATGTCCTGCAATGTCAAATCGCTGAGTTGGCGTCCGCTGTCTTTGGTTTTCTGTTCTATATAGTTGAATCGCCTTATGAACTTGCGGTTAGTCTGTTCAAGCGCATTATCTGGATTTATGCCGTACAGCCTTGCGGCGTTGACGAGCGAAAAGAGCAGGTCGCCGAACTCGCCTTCCTTGTCGGAGCTTGTGCCATGTTGCATGGTCTCTTCGAATTCCGAAAGTTCTTCGCGTACCTTGTTCCATACCTCTTCCTTGTGCTCCCAGTCGAAGCCTACGTGTGAGGTTTTCTCCTGTATCCTCAACGCTTTGATTAGCGAGGGGAGTGCACGTGGCACGCCGGACAGTACGGTTGCGTTGCCGTCCTTTTCTTTTTGCTTTATCTTTTCCCAGTTGTTTTCTACCTCGCCCGCCGTACCGGCTTTTACGTCGCCGTAAATGTGCGGGTGGCGGAAAATCAGTTTGTCAACGAGTTTTGTGCATACGTCGGCAATGTCGAATTGTTCCTTTTCCGACGCTATCTTGGCGTAGAAGCACACGTGCAGCAGAACATCGCCCAGTTCCTTGCATGTGTCTTTTATGTCCTCCTGCTCGAGGGCGTCGCTCAGTTCGTAAACTTCTTCTATAGTGTTGGGGCGCAGGCTTTCGTTTGTTTGTTTCCTGTCCCACGGGCATTTTTCGCGCAGTTCGTCGAGCACATCCAGCAGCCGCCCGAAAGCCCGGAGTTTTTCTTCCTTTGTATGTAAATCCATTTCTAACGTATTGGGTGTTGTGGCAAAAGTACAAAAAATCACATCAACACATGTTTGCAAGATTCGCAAACCGGGGCATTGTGCGGCATAAAAAAGAATCAGCATTGCTTGAAAGGCAATGCTGATTCTTCTGTATGATACTGTACCGTAGGGCCTTTTTATTGCAGGAAGTGCATTTTTTCAACGAAAAACAGGACGGCGTATCCTGCAACTAAAGATATAAGGCCTACTGTAATGCCTATCTTTAGCATTTCCTTTTGCTTGACCAGTCCCGTGGAATGGGCAATGGCGTTGGGCGGGGTACTGATTGGCAGGCACATAGCGCACGAGGCTGCTATGGCGATACCGATTAGGATTGCAGAAGTGCCGCCTATGATATTCAAGGAATCACCCATGCCGTGGCAAACAACGGCGAGAATAGGCATTAACAGAGCTGCGGTGGCAGTGTTTGAAATAAAATTAGAAAGCAAATAACATATAAATCCCGATACTGCAAGTATGACTATGGGCGACCAACTGCCAAAAGGTATAGAGGCTATTGCCGCGTCGGCCAGGCCGGAATCGTTAAGCCCGAGGCCGAGGGCGAAACCTCCGGCCACCATCCAGATAACGCTCCAGTTTATTGATTGCAGGTCTTTTGCTGTAATTACTCCCGTGAGCGCGAATACTCCCAATGGAATCATGGCCACCGTGCTGGAATCTATGCCCGTTACTTTGTCGAGCACCCAGAATAAAACTGTCACTATAAACGTAACGGCAACGACTACGGTGCGCCAGTTGTGCTTTACGTCGCCTTCGATGTGAAGTTCGATAGTCTTTTTCGTAAATGGGAAAAACTTCTTAAGCAGTAACCACGAGATGAACAGCATTATAAGGACGTAAGGAAGCATGAAAGCGGTCCATTGTCCGAAACCTATTCCCAGGTTAAGCCCATGTGGGTCGTTAAGAAACTTAAGTGCTATGGCGTTGGGAGGTGTGCCTATCGGTGTTGCCATACCTCCGAGGTTGGCTGCAACGGGAATGGATAACGTAAGAGCCACCCGGCCTTTGCCGTTTGCCGGGAGTGCCTTGAATACGGGCGTGAGGAACGTGAGCATCATGGCAGCGGTTGCCGTATTGCTGACAAACATCGAGAATACACCGGTTATTAGTATGAATCCAAGGAGCACGTTTTCCGATTTATTCCCGAAAGGCTTGATTAGATTGCGGGCAAGGAGCACGTCGAGGCCGGATTTGGTAGCTGCAATGGCGAGAACAAAACCTCCTAAGAAAAGTATTATTATGGGGTCGGCAAAAGTTGCCATTATTTCGGTAGAGCTTAATAATTTGCCGAACTCCCCGTTTTCTCCCTTGAAGAAAGGCAGGCTGTTGTCCGACACGGTAAAAAGCATTACAGTTATAATGCACAGCGAAGTGGCCCATGGCGGTATTGCCTCGGTAAGCCACATCAAAGTAGCGAACACGAAAATAGCTATAATGCGTTGCTGAACTACGGTAAGGCCGTCTATCCCGAATACGTCCGACGGCAAGTTCCAGATAATTGCGGTAATTACCAGAATCACCAGGAACTCCACGAATTTTCTGACGCAGAAACTTCCGGTCAGAACATTGTTTTCATTTTCCATTGATACATTTGTTTTAAGGTTGTGAATGTTTTCAATCTTTTACTCCAAGGTTAGTTGTGCCGCCGTTCCTTTGCTGGCGGTCAAAAGAGCCGGACTAATTTACGCTTTTGTGCAATATGCGCCAAATAGTAAATGAACAAAAAGTCCTGCAATCAAAGAATAAACAATTTTTAATACAAACAAGCCTAACGGCCTGCTGCCGTTTATTGTTTAAATTGATACATTTGCAGCTCACCAATTTAAAACTACAACCATGACAAAACTCAAATTTTTGCTTTGTGCTGCATTGGCACTGCTGTTTTCGATTACACAAAAGGCAAAGGCCCAACTGCCGATAGCCGACCCGTACATCTTTGTAGAAGGCGATACATATTATGCCTATGGCACAGGGTCGGACTACGGTATTCCCGTATACACTTCCAAGGACCTAAAGACCTGGAAGGCAGCCGGGCTAGCGCTTCACAAGAAAGATACAAACATTCCAAAGTGGTTTTGGGCTCCTGAAATATATAAAATAGACGGTAAGTATTATATGCACTTTTCGGGCAACGAACATTTGTATGCTGCCGTAGCCGATTCGCCTCTCGGCCCGTTCAAGCAATGCGGTAACGGGAAGCCGATGATTGAAGAGCGCGCAATCGATTCATCTCTCTTTTTTGACAAGGACGGAAAGAAATGGATTTATTTCGTGCGTATGAACGACGGAAACAATGTATGGGTTGCGCCGCTGAATGACGACTATATTTCGTTCGACCTTGCAAAAGCAAAGCATGTGTTCAGTGTGTCGCAAGAGTGGGAGCGTGCCCAGGCGCGTGTTAACGAAGGCCCGTGCGTTTTCCGCAAAGGAAAGAAATACTACATGATTTATTCGGCCAACGACTACCAGAGTCCCAAGTACGGTTTGGGGCTTGCTATTGCCAAAGACCCCGAAGGCCCATGGGTTAAACGTGACGACAATCCTTTCATGCAGTGTGTTGACACGCTTGTGGGAGTAGGGCACAATTCTTTCTTTACCGATATGGACGGCAAGTTCCGCATTGTGTTCCATGCCCACAAGGACAAGAAACACGTGCACCCGCGCATGAGCTATATAGGTACTTTGGAGTTCGCCGACCCGAAGGACAAGGACCATCTTACTTTGGGAAAGGACATTATCGTTCCTAAAGTAACCGAATAACCGTTTAACCGGCGGTAACGTGCCTGGAATTTGTCTGTCCGCCGCATGTCAGGAAGCAGTAACCGCCTGTCTCGCAAAGAGGCAGGCGGTTACTGTTTTACTTGTTTGTTCCGGCTGCGGGCAGTTCTTGTGTTTTTTCCCGCAACCGTGAGTTTTTATCAATATGCCTTTTTGTAAAGCTCGAGAACCACTTCTTCGGTCACCTCGCGCGGGTTGCCGGGCGTGCACACATCGGCCATTGCAGCCTTGGCAAGGCGAGGCAGGTCGGCTTCGGTGATACCTTTGCCCAGGTCGCGCAAATGCTGCGGTATGCCTACGCGTATAGACAGTTCCTTTACGGCCTTTACGGCAGCG
>ULUV01024370.1_pt1 | contig 27984 bp, 22 predicted proteins | sample 1958921 | NCBI WGS metagenome assembly ULUV01 (sample SAMEA4835772, study PRJEB28245) | human gut metagenome | biome: gut microbiome; material: fecal sample | place: Denmark | collected 2008
CTTTCATTAGACTCATGCGCCCCATCGTCCCCGTGAGTGCGCGGCGAGCTGTGCGGCGTCAGCCACAAGACGGACTTCGAGCGGCGGCGCCGCGCGCTCGCCACGGTAACCGGCTACCAGGACCGGTTTGTACTGTGCGACACCTTCTGGATTGACGAGACCCACATCAACGACACAGACCCCTCCAAGGGTTACAAACAGGTGCATAAGCGTGGTCTATCCCGACAAAGGCCGTGCGTCTGAGTCGCCTTCGATGTCCATAAGAACCCCGTCGCGGTCGTCCTCGGCCACGGGAAGCCCAGCTCGGCGCGCGTAAGGAAGGCCATGGGCAGCAGAATGTTGCCCGGGTCGCTGCCCATCCACGACCTTAAGAAGGCGCACAACGCGTTGGTCAGGGACGGCGGGCTCGAGAGCGAGGCATACTGGCCGACGTGAACGACCCGGTCTACCTAGAGCGGATGGAGATGGCGAACGACCTGTGCTCTTGGCTCAAGCGCTACCTTTGGCGCTTCACGGGAATGCCGCCGCGGAACCTGCAGGCCTACCTCGACTGGTACGTCTAGCTCTTCCGGGTCAATCAGGCCAGGGACAGATGGGACCCGACCGAAAGGGTGGTGCGTCATATCCTGATGACGGACGCGACTTACCGCAGCTTGGGGTAGGTGCGGTAAGTCGCGTTATCTGAACCGTTGCATTACTAATCATCCCGTAATCCATCAATTTACTCAGCGCCATATAGGGCCTGCTAGTTGTATTTGCCGCTGAATTGCATCCCGCTTGTTTTGCTGACATAGAGTCTTGTATGACGCGGCAAGAGCGTCTTCTTTCTCAAAGAGATCTTTCCGTTGGTTGGGCTCATGTAACTTTTCAGAAGCCTGTTCAAGCGTCCATTGATATTCCTTTGCACTCTGAGACATCGTATTTAATAAAATCTGATACTGATACATTGAAAACAAAAGGGATTGATAAGCTTCTATGAACTCGGCTATTGCGTCTCCACTCTTTCCTTTGAAGCAAAAATTCGCCTCCATGGCGAGCGATTTCATTTCATCAAGTTTTAAATGCAATTTAAGTTGAGGGTCGGCATCTAACACATGATTTATTGAGATTGAAATTGATTGCAAGTACGTGGTGTTAGTTAGCAAAGCAAATAGCAGGTCGATAGCCATTTGCGGTTCGTCATCATGTTCCAATTTCTTCGCGTTTTTTGCGTAAACGCTCATGAGTTTATCGACGGTTATCCAAATATTTAAACGTCGATTGAATAGAGACTGTTTATTGCTGAGACGAGCTTGGTAACAAGAAATGAGCAACGCGATGATTGCCACAATCGCTGAGATGTACTCAGGTAGATTCGTTAGGTTCATTGTCTCCTCCGCTACTAAAAATCAATTTACAATGCCATGATTATCGCTCCGCATTCATGATTCTCTGATTCGGCTTCCAGATTGAGTTCAGGCCAATGCTGATGGAGCTGAGGTACGGCAACATCGACCGTCCTCTGCACCCAGTTCAAGAAGAAGGACTGGCACCCGAGGCCGTCGGCGGGGTCCACGCGGACGCGACCATGGACAGGATCGCGCACAAAGCGGTATGGGTCGACATGGGCGAGGCAAACATGCGGCAGCGCCGCGGGGCGAACCGCTAGCAATAAAACGGCCCCGGTGCCGACTTGCATTATCAGCGGTTCCGTTTCGCGATAATCAGCAGCACTCAAGCGAGCAAATACTCAGTTTTCTGAAAGCCCCCTACAGCAGATAGGTACTTATCAGTAAGTACTACTGAAGCGACTCAGGGCACGATCTGACTTCTTACGCATTGCATGAGAAGAAAGAGGCTAGAAGAGTATCGGCTCCCCCACCATGATGTCGGAGACAACCCATGGGGCCTCCGACATCACATTGTTGTCTATTTAAGAAAGCTCAATCGAGCTTTCTGCAACATCAATGCCAGGTGCGTATTTCTGCACTAACGCATCCAGAATTATTCGGTTGCCCGGCGTCATCTTTGGGGAAGCGACGATCTTCATCGAAGAAAATGCTCCGTCTGAGATAGCCAAATCGTAAAAGGAAGGAATTTCTGGATCGCATCTATCAAGTATGACCTCAGTGGCCCTCTTAACTGCTTCAACATCACCCTTGATTACAGAGGCGATGCCCACAGGAACTGCTGTCAAAACATAGCGCCATTCTCTCTGGTATGACCATGCGGTAGCCTTGTTGATCCCGAGCGCACTTAAATCAGCTTCGACCCAACCGTTCCCGCAGCTTCGTATCACTTCTGGAAACAGAAACGACTTATCGTTCGTATACTGGACTTCATGAAGCATCTCAACGCTTCGGGCCATTTCTTTAAAATGATATTCTTTATCCCAAAAGTCTTCGAGTGGCAATTGAAGTCCATCAAACTTGCCACCAGGAGTATTCAAAACTGCGTCACTAGATAGCTTACTTAGGCTCTCGGTAGACACAGAGTAGCGCTTAAACGGATGGCTCTTCATCTGGATTCTTACTCCACATTCAGCTCCAGCATACTCGCGCCACATGGGGATGCTCTCCTCATCAGAAGAGGTCCAACAACTGACGAGCTTCATTTTACCAAGATTTTGAGAGTCTGCTGAACGTTGTTCTTGTGGGTCATCAACCTTATCTAGTCGGCTGAACCTGATAGTCCGATTATGCAGAATCAAGGCCAGCGTATCTAGGCTTGCATAATGATAGAGAACGGCGGGTGCTTCCATGTTTGGCTCCTAGCTATAACAATGAGTCCATATCATTGTTCATCAATATTTATAGACATGATTACAAAAAATCAATCAGTTCCAAACTGTCCCAAGTATCCCTCCCCCTCCCCAACTCTGTCCAAATAGTTCGCTGTTGTTGATTGGCGTTACCGTAAAAATAACCCTACTTACATATACACGGAGTGTTGGCCTGGCGCCGCCTCCGGGCCTTGGCGCCCACCTTATCGAGAGGTACCGCTATGAAACGAGTTTTTTACCACTCGCTCTGCGTAGTTCTTTGCGTATCCATGCTTAGCGCAGCAATACCTGTAAGGGTTTTAGCGGAAGAAGAACGTCAGCAAGAAAACACCTTGGAGCAGTTTGATACTGGCGCAGCGGACAATTCGGACGCCAGCATGAAAGGCGACATCGATACAAGCGAGATCGGCAATGAGTCCATCAAAAATGATTCCGATCTCGCGAATTCAATTGCACATCAGGTGGAACCTCAGGTTTCCCTAGCTTCCGACATGTCTCCTGATTCGGAACAAGTCACAAAGGCCGCAATAAGTGGATATCAGTACAGCGATAGCGCCACCAGCGGCAGTGTCACCCTCACCGTCGAATGGAACGATCCAGTACTTGGACAGCCAACGACCTTCCACGTAAGCGCAACAGGTGGCAGTGGCAGCTATCTCTTTCGCATGGATGCGCCTTCGTACTCTAACTCCAACGAGTACGCCTATGAGTCGGTCGCCGATCCAAGCCGCGGGGAGTGGACAAAGTACACCGACGCGTGCGTTAGCCACGGCTTTACGTTCACAACGACGGCTACCGGATCGTATAACTTCCGCTTTTACCTCATGGACAAGGCGTCGGGCGTTTACTACTTGCGCACCAACTCGTATATCCAGGTTGCAGATGATGCGTATCCCAGCGTTGCGAGCATTGTCAATAAAGCAGTGTCACAAGCCAAGCAAGAGACAGATGATTCTGAATACGAAATGGCTCTCTATCTTCACGACTGGCTTCTCGATCAGCTTGAGTACGACAACTCGCTCACGTGGTCCTCGGCTGAAAGTGCTCTTACGAGGGGGCTTGGGACGTGTCAAGCCTATGAATCAGCGTATGCGAAACTACTTTCTGCCGCAGGCATAGAAAACACGGAAACCCGCGATACCTATGATGGGCATACGTGGAATGCGGTTAAACTCGATGACGAAAGGTATCAAGTTGACTGCACTTGGGATGACACGTCTGATAATTATTACGGAGATCTAGACCAACGCCATCTTTACATCTGTCTTACTGACGAGCGCATGGTAATTGCACACCCAGGGCACGATAAGATATATTCAGCTGATGGTTATGCTGCGCGTTCTACCAGTCTTAAAGATAACTACTTTGTACGTAACGGTAAGGCTGATGAGTGGGCCGCAGGTATGTCGAACGAATTCAGAAACACCTTGACGTTCGCGATGATGGCTTCTCTATCGATGCCGACAATCAGTCCTTCCCGCCCAGCTTCAGCGGCATCCAGAACGGCATTATCGTCTGCGCCATGAATCAACGCGAGTGGAAGGCAGGCGACACCAAGGCCTACCTCACCGCCGCTTCCAACGTCACCATGACATCAAGCAACAAGTGGACCGCAAAGTATAACTTCAAAAGCACATACCAAGGTGAGGCAGCAAAACCGGAACAAATCGTCTCCGACGGCGAGTACGAGATAGAAAAAGCCGGGTCGAGCATGACGATGCTAGACATCTCGGGCTGTTCGCCGGAGAACGGAGCGAACGCCCAGCTCTGGAAGCGCAACGGGTCCGGAGCTGGGCGCTTCAGACTCACCTATGACAGCGGGTTCGGCACGTACAAGATCGTTTGCTCCGGGACCGGCCTAGCACTCGACGTGAAGAGCGCCAACTTCTCCTCGGGGGCTAACGTCCAGCAGTTTTCCAGGAACGGCACCGCCGCCCAGAGATGGGTAATAGAGGCGCGCGAGGACGGCGCATACGCGATAGATTCAGCGGGCAACCCCAGCCTGGCCCTCAACGCGAAATGGGTCTCCACTTCGGACGACACAAACGTGCGCATCTTCACGGCAAGCGGAGCCTCCGCGCAGGGCTGGAAGCTAGTGTCTATAGCAAATAAAACTGATAAGGTTAGATTAGACAAATCAACCCTAATCAATGAAATAAGGATTTAACGGGTAAGATAGCGCGTGTTACTTTACCCGCTCCAAGTAGCGTGAATCGCGTCAGCCATTTGGATATGGAGCCCTACCTTTCCGGTCCAAGTGCCCGGCTGCCATGGCGAGTAGGCGGTTCCGCCATTCGGAGATGGTCTTGTTGTTGGCGCCGCACAGCTCGGCCTCGTACTCAAATGGGGCGCGAGGCGCTTGGACGTGAAGAAGAGCATCCCGACACGGGCGGCTTGCGGAGCGCTCAAGAGCAACGCCCATTAGAGGGACGAATCTTCTCACTCATGAGCGGCAGTTTCTTTGTCGACATCCTCGCCGAACAACGGGAGCTCGTCGGCGGAGCGACCCGTCGCGAGCATCTCGAGGGGTCGCTCCTTTCATATCCATCTGTTCCATTCACCCGAGTGTCAACCGAAGGAATTGTCGATAAATATAGATTCGGGTGAGCATTCGGGCATATTCTCTATTTGGCTGAAGAGCATAGCATTCGGGGGCCATGCGACCGCCGAATCATAAACTGCTATTTAAACTGTTAGAAAAAAGATCTATCCAACCATTGATTCAATAGCTTTGACCATATCGCTATCGATTTCTGAATCGAATTTGCGCGCGAACATCATTCTTGAATTCCTGATGAGTTCTAAGTCTGCAATTCCCGACACACGGGGTGACTCATCAGCACCCCAATCGATAAGCCGCATTATCGCATCATCCCTTTGAGCGCCGGGGGCTCGAAAGCATCTAAATCTACTCCCCGCATCCCAAACCTCAGTTTGCAGGAAGACTCCATTGCCGCACATAGAATCCCAGAAAACCGATCGTATCGACGAGGCATTCTTGACAAGGTAACGAGCGAGGCCAACGGTGGTTGAAAACCAGTTGTCAACTTTCATCAATTCCAAGTCTCTAGCAGGCTTCCTAAAACACTGCAAAAGACTCGATAGAAGGCCATCCATCTTTCGTAAGAAAACCTGAGATTTGCTTATCCCGAAAGTATTCTAGATAACATGCTCACCGATTCTTCTCCGATAGTCCCTGTTGTGGTTTTCGAAGCGAATGGACGCTTTATTTCCACAAGAGTCAAAGAATGAGTGAATCTGGTCCTGACTTTAAATAGAAAGATCTTGACCGCTCAAAAGGTGAGAATAGGAATAGTGTCCCTTTGCAACTGCGGAGTTGAGAAAGCTGAGTTCACAGGCGATTTGCGAATACGCGCCCCAAGTGACTCTGATACGAGGAATTAAAAAGATCCCCGTCTTACTGACAGAAGCCAACAAGCGATTTTCTTTCCATCCGCTATTTTGCATCCATATGGATGAAGATGCCGTTTCGTTCATCATCGAGGGCTCTCATCAGGGTGTGAAGAATCTCATTGTCCTTATGAGCCATAACAAGGAAAGCGTGTTTGTCCCCAGTCGCATCGGAGCGAGTTGGCATTGGTATACAAACTTCCATATGTCTACCACTCGCGAGGTTTATACTCGCCTTCCTCGGCAACGATATAAGGTGAAGGCTGCTTATGTTCAATAATTCGCGGTTTATCGAGAACAACCGTCGAGTTATCGGGTACGTCTTGGAACACAACGCAGTTTGCTCCGATCTTGACGTTATTACCAACGCGAATTCCTCCGAAAATCTTGGCGCCGGGACCGATGAAGACATTATCACCAATAACGGGAGCTTTCCCTCTGCTGCGTCCTATAGTTACTTGGTGAAAGATGGTCACATTTCGCCCTATGGTTGCCCCCCCCGCAATGACTATACCGTTGATGCCGTGCGCAGTGATATTGGGTGGCGCCAAAAAATTCTCGCACACGCATGAAGCATCGTCGCTCCATCCAGGCATGATATCCGCACAGCTCTTGCGCATCTCGTGGTGAACATACAACGAATAATAAGTTTTGCGGATACCCCGGGCACTTCCGGTAAGAAGGGCGTGTCGCCTTCTCCAAAACTTATCGTCATCGTACCTTCCGAAAACCATATTTCTGAAGCCATGCCAAATCGTCTTTGCGCCCATCAGCATCCCCCGGGATTATTGAGTGAGCGGAGAACACAAAGCGTTCTTGATATGCCTTCGGAGATGCCCATGCGCGCAGACCAACCAAGTTCGTTACGTGCCTTGTTTCCATCCATCAGCGCAAGCGTGGCCTTAGAGTACCCTGCCGCCTCCTGAGCGTCAGGAAATTTGAATACAACTTTAACACCACTGGCTTTAGCTACAAGTCCCGCAAGATCCTTCAACATTACATCGGATCCCCTATCTGCGAGGTTGTAGGCTTCCCCGTCGATACCAAGGAGCAGTATATGAAGCAGACCAGACACGGCGTCTGCGACGTGCAGGTAAGAGAACTTCTGCGTCCCCTCGCTCTTGAGCACAACGTCCTCGCCGGCAAGCGAGCGATGCAGGAACTGGGAGAGTGCCTTGGAATCATCGGGCAGTAGTGTGGGCCCGTAGACGCGCGCGATGCGCGCGATAACGGCCTCGACCCCCTTCTGCGAACGGTAAGCTTGACACATAGCCTCGCCCAGTCGTTTTGATTCGTTATAGCAGGCGCGAAGAGTGTTGCAGTCGATGTTCCCGCAGTACTTTTCATCATAACGTTCCACGTCACCGCGGTTCTGGCCATAAATCTCGACCGATGAGGCAAAGAGTAGCCTAGCACCGCATTCGGCTGAATAGCTGAGGAGATTCTGTAAGCCGTCCACGTTGGCTCGGATGGTGCCGATGGGATCGGTAGCGTACTGGCGCGGGTGAGTGGAGCTCGCTAGGTGCAAAACGTAGTCCGCGGGGGCGGCAGGGCTGTAACCTATCGCAGCAACGGAGCCCTCCTCAAACGAGAAGTGGTCTCGACCGAAGTACGGCAGTCTCGAGCGCGCTTTCTCGATGTTGCGCCCCAAAGCGATGACGCTACACCGCGCCCCATCAATGTCGTTCTTGCGCATCAGAACGTCGACGAGGAAGGTCCCGATCAAACCGGTCGCACCGGAGATGACGACCGTTTTATTCGCGAGCTTCTCCCATGGCAGGGGAAGCGAGCAAACTTTGTCAACGTCGGCGATATACTCTGGGCATTTGAGCCTATTCATCGCGGGCATCCCTCTCCGTCGCCCATGCGCGGAAGAACTCGAGGTTTTCCGGCGTGGTGAGCTTGATGTTGCGGTCCGACCCGACGGCGAAGTTGAGCCTCACGCCCAGCTGGACCATCATTGTGTTCGTGTAGTTGGAGCCGTCGATTCCGACACCTTTCTCAAAAGCCTCGTGATATTTGGAGTCGAGGAGCCCAAAACGGTAGGCCTGCGGTGTAGACACACGACGAAGCGTCTCGCGGGGGATGTACTGCGTAGTGGTGGCGGAATCCTTCTTGTCCACAAGGAAAATCTGCTCGTTGTAAGGCATGCTTGTGACGGCGTTGCCGCGCTCCTTAGCCACGCGGACGACGTCGGTGATAACCTCTGGGTCGAGCATGGGGCGCACGCCGTCGTGAACGATGCAAATGTCATCTTCGGCAAGCACACCCTCAAAGTTGTACACGCCGTTGCGGATAGACTCCTGACCAGAGGCACCGCCTTTGACTACCCACTTCAGCTTGTCAATTTTGTACTGCCTTGCATAGGCGCGTAAGACCTGCTCCCAGCCGGCTAGGCATACGACCTCAATGGCATCCACAAGCGGGTGCTCCTGAAAAGCCTCGAGAGTGTAGACGATGACGGGCTTCTCGCCAACATTGATGAACTGTTTGGGGATCTCTTGCCCCATACGCGAGCCTACACCGCCCGCGATGATGATTGCCACGTTCATGAATTATTTTCCTTCCCCGGAATTTACCTTCCATACCTTCATCCCATGAGTGACCCGCTGGTCCTCAGGCGGAAGCCGCATATAGTCGCCGTAGAGCCCCCTTAGGTACGCGTCCCAGTGCGGACACGCCTTGAAAGTACGACTCTCGAACTCCATATCGATCAAGTTGTCGAAGTCCTCGGTGGGAAAACCTGGCTTATCAGGCTTGTAGGGCCCCCAAACAACATCCCCCGCTTCATGCGTATCTCCGAACTGAAGACCACGAGCCCTCTCCCCTAGCTCGGAAAACTGCTTTTCCGCAGGAAACAACGCCCTATGAATCGGAAATAGGACATGTTTTGCGACCTTTTTCAACGGATTTGAAGTAGATGTTTTGATGTTTACGTATGACCGCAATGCCCTAAAGAATGTCTTTTCCTGAGCCGCCATTAGGGTCGCTTTCTCAGTATTTTCGTCAGGCATGGCATCAGCGGGAAAAATGTCGATCCAGAGAAACTCTTCGATCACCTCTTCTAAGTGCGGTTCCTGCGCCCTCCATGAAGGGTTGGTCAGTTTCATGAAGGGATAGATGTACCCCTTGCGTCCAGGAATATTGGCAGTCAACCCAGCAGGCACCCACTCGGGATGTGATGCAAGTTCATCGAAATCAGGCCTGGGCATAATGACGTCGATATCGTCATCCCAAGGAATGAATCCTCTGTGTCTCACGGCACCTAGAAGCGTGCCGCCATCAAGTGAATAACGAAGCCCATGCACGTTTGTCATCCTGTCAAAATCGACGAGCATAGCAAGCAAGAGTTTTTGGATTTCCATTGTGGGAAGGTACTGCATCATTACTCCTTAGGATTCTTATGAAAGTCTGTCTTCGACCGCGCCGCGCGCCAGAGCATGAAAACTCTTATTAGCAACAACAAGGCATCGCAACCCCAGCGAGCAACACAGATAACATCAAGGGTTATCAACCCGGCAAGGTAAAGTGCCAGAAGCGAGACCACATTAACGATCCCAGTGAATAACGTCGAGACGGTCAGCTCCTTTACATGCCCCATGGCGCCCAGAACCGGCCAGCCAATCAGAATTCCGTAAAATGAGAAGATAAAGATCGGCGAGATCATCCACATAACATGGGCACCGCCAACGTACTCGGGTCCTCCGAGGACGAGCATGATAGGCTTAGAGAGAGCGCAATACGCAACGATACCTAGGACGAGAACAGGCAACGCAACCAGCGCCAACTTTCGTGCGAACCCGAAGTCTCTGTTCTTGATCATATGGGGGTAAAGGCTGTTAGCAATAGGCGTGTAGAGCGACTGCACGGCATTCACAGTCGTGAGCGTAAGCGACCAAAAGGCGATGTCCGTCTTGCTTGTGATCGCTAACCCGATAATCACCGTTGTGAATCCAGAGAAAAGAGAGGAGCTGACGTTCGAAACGCAATAGATAGCGGAGACGCGTAGTTCCTCGAAGCTCTCCTTAAAGGTGGGCCTTGCTATACCGACGCCGAACATGCGCTTCTGGGCGCGATAGCTCCATGCGATGTCGACGATCTCCGACAGTACGTCAGCTACGGCAACGAGGATAAGGTCCCCCGGCCCGCGTACGAGAAGGATCGTAAGCGCGACCTGCACCCCCTTGGATGCGAAATATCGGGTCGTCAAAGGCCCCATACGCTCATTTCCCTGAAAGATGAAGTCGGGCAGCACTGTGCGACCTGCCGTTGCAAAGAACGCCCAGATGACGTAGACCGTATTCTCGGCCATAATAGGAATAAAGCGTGTTACTACCATGACACAGAAGAAAAGGCCGCAGAGCAACATGAGGCGTGCGACCGTTATCGCCCCCACGAGGCGGGAGAGAGCTGCAGTGTCCCCCCTGAGATCAACTACCTTCTTGGTACCAGAGAGTGTAAAGCCGAAATCGGCGATGGTTTGGACCACGCCCATGAAGGAGAGAACATAGGCGTAAACGGCATAGCCCTCAGTCCCGAGGATGCGAGTAAGATAGGGAATAAGCAGCAGCGGAAAGAGATACTTGAGTATCTGAAGGCCATACTGCCAAAGCGTGTTCTTGTAGAATGTATTGTGCTTCACCGACAGCATCCTCCTATAAAGACGAAGGAGACGTTAGCCAGTCTATTAAAATAGAATCGACGGATAGAAAACCGCAATTTCGCAACTCCAATGGACTTGAAGGGGGGATGAAATACCTAAATGCAATAGCCCCGCAGAAAGAAGGCAATAAAGATGCAAGGCGCACTATATAGAACTCCGCCGAATAGCCTTGAAAACGCCAAGCGCCTTGCGGGAAGTTGAAGAAACAATGACGTTATTCGACAAAACCATGCTATGAACTAAATCAGGGAAGCCGCTAACGCGCTTACGATACTCAAGTTTGATCATTTTATCGAATGTATTTTTTGCCTCATCATCCAGATCGCAACGCCACAGGATCTCATCGAGATCGCAATAATGCTGACAAATGCCGCGCCTTGCATTTAGATGCGCGCTTTTCGACCATCTTGCCGCGTACTGAAGCATTTCATCGCACACTCGGCCCCAATCGGCCACCTGCTTTTCTTGGAATACTTTCGTACTGTTAGAGTCATGCTGTCGGTAATAATAGAGGGGCTCATCAATATGAAAGAGGCTACGCGCCTTATCGAAGACGGGAAGCAACTGACAAAGGTCCTCTCCGTGCATAAGGCCAATCCGGTTTGTATACCAATCATATACAGGGAACAAATCGGTGCGAATAACCTTATTCCAAACGCTGTTGAAATCGCAGCCGCATAACATACTTCTAATGGCATCAAAATCTCCGCCAACATGTATCCCAGGAGAAATGCAGGCCTTCAACGATGGCCGAACAGGATCTAGTTTCATGGTGAAATCGAAAGAAATGATATCCGCATTTGACGATGTGATGGCAGAGCAGACTTTCTTGAGACATCCCGCCAGAAGACAATCGTCAGAATCAAGAGCGAGGACATAGCGCCCCTTCGCCCTACGAAGGCCGTCCCGCCGCGCGGCTAATAAGCCTTCGTTATCCTTGTGGATTGCGAAGGCCTTTTTGTTCCCTTTGCAATAATCGTCACATATCTTAGGTGACCCATCAGTTGAGCCATCGTCAACAAGGATAACCTCATACGCTCCTCGCCCTTGGGCATCAATAGACTCCAAGCAGGCTGGTAGGAAGCTTTCGGTATTGTAGACAGGCACGATAATGGAAATATCGGGCTTCACATCAAGCATAAAAGACTCCTAAAAGCGCTGAGGAATACGGGAAAAGATTGCAGCTGCCGCCAAATGCGAATGTGATAGCGAAATAGAGCACGCAAAAAGTAATTGCAAGTACCCCGGATAGCAAACGCTCGTTACCAAGGTTCTCCGATAAAAATGGATAGAGGAATCCCGAGATAAAAAGAAATGGGAAACTTAGTCTAATCAACTCGGGACTTATGCTTGCAAACTGAGCGAACACAGCCGAGGATACGCCGCAGCAGATGTAAAAATTAAGCATCTCCCGATTAGCAGGTCCCATTGAACTTTTATGGCCCAAAAACAACATAATCATACAAAAAAGCAGGTAAATTAACATCGTATTGTTCAGTGAACCCATTCCAGCATGTTTCACTTGAAACGAATATGACGACGTAAAGGACGAGACCAGATCCATTAAATCTGGCCCAATCAAAACTGCACTGACAGCACAGACGGCAATGCCGAAGCAAAACAACATAGCAAGAGTTTTGGATGAGCGAACACCCCTGCTCTCGCAACAAGCAATGTAGATAACCCAAACAAAAATGCCCACAATTGACATCTTATGAAAACCAACGGCAATCGCCAAAAAAACAAAAGCAGGTAGATTTTTCCCGTGAATCAGCTCATAAACCATCAAGACGAGCATGCTTGTTGCTAGGCACTGCCTGAGTATGTTTAGCGTGTATCCAAAGACAATGAAACAAAGAAAGAATCCGATGACAGGATACCCTTGAGGAAATTGTTTTTTTGCAACCAGAACATAAGGAAGAAAAATAATTACCTCACAGAAGAAAAGCACTGCGTTGAAATCGCCAGTCAATCTCCCTAGAAACCAGAATAAAAGCACAAAAATCGGCTCTTGATCCGAGCAAGCGCTGAGGGCTCCTATAGGCGAATAAACTTGAGACGCATTAAAACAGCTTAGAGGATATGCCGAAGTATCTGTTCCAACGGTTATATCTCTAGCACCCGCCACTACACAAAGGGGCAGAACCGATATTATCGCGAGGACAAGCCCAACTCGCTTATCACCGATGCGCGCTGAGAGATAAAGCAAAGCAATATGGAATGCAAACGCAACTAGATAGATCTGCATCACTGCACCTGCTCAGCAAGTTGTACATAGCCCTCAGAGATGCCGTTAGTCGATCCGTCGTCGACAATGACGACCTCGTACTCAAAGTGGTCCTGACGTGCGATGCTAGCCAAGCACTCGCCAAAAAAGTCTCGATGTTGCATTCGGGAACGATTGCACAAAATCTCACCTTATCAATCCTTAATTTCTTGGGGTTTATCCAATTGCTTTGCCCGAGACTGCGGCGTAGAAGGCATAGAAGGCGTTGTGCGCCTTTGGGGAGATCGCGAAGAGCATGCACCGCAGCCTCCAGGTACGGGACGCCAAAGGGCTCCGTGAAGCTCGCCCCACAAGCTCGCGAGCACGCTTCAGATACGACCGCCCTTCAGCCCTGTCGCCAAAGGCATCAAGGTCGACGCGCATAGCGACGCGCAGCGTACAGTAAGCTCGAAAGCACTCAAACTCGTCTTTAAAGCCGCCCCCGGCAATTAGTCGCACGGTCTCGATAGTCTTATCCATGTCTTGCGCGTGCTTGGGGCCCTGCTTCTTAAACGTGGTGATGGAGCCGGGTCTCGTTACATACGCGTAGAAAGGAGCATCAGAAAAGGCAATCTCCCCGACACGCGAACAGATAGAGGCGATCACGCCCATGTCTTCGAAAAGCTGCCCCTCGGGAAAGGCAAGGTAAGGGATCAGGGACCGGGCGAAGAGCTTGCCGCACGCTGAGCCACTCTCCCCGTTGAATAAAAGCAGCTTCCTAAAACGCTCAGCACCGGACTCCACCTTGAACTCAGCAGCCTGCTCAATCTCGTAGTTCTCGAGAAGGGGCGTCTTGGCGAAAGACCCTGCAACAAGAGTCACCTGGTATTTCAGGGCAGCTTCAACCATAAGCTCAATGGTTCGCGGGTCGATGAGGTCGTCTCCGTCAACATACATGAGATAGTTGCCGCGGCATCGTTGCGTGCCATAATTGCGAGCGGAAGAGAGACCCCCGTTCTCCTTATGGTGAATCACAACGCGTGGGTCGTCTCCGACGGTGTCTTCAATCAAATCTATAGTATTATCTGTGCAGCCATCGTCTACGATAAGAATCTCGATGTTCGGATACGTCTGACTGAGCAGCGACCTCACACAAGGAAGTGCGAACTTCCCCACGTTGTACATGGGGACGATAATGCTTACCAGAGGGTAATCGACTTCGGAAGCCATTTTGCTACGCCCTCCGTAGAAGAATTCGATAGATCAGCGACCTCAGCGCATTGGGCATAAGGCAGACCAGCGCGTGCGGCACATATGAGCAGACATAGTCGCGTTCAGTGAAATAGCCCCGCTCTACCTGCGCTGTCTTGAAGGCCTTGGCGTACTTGAGGTACTGAACTCCGCCCCTGCGGGCGTAGAAGTCCTCGCTTACGCGCATGGCAACTAAGGGCTCACCCAAATTGTCCGCACGGCAGCCGCACGCGAGCATTCTGTTGAAGAGGTCCCAGTCCTCAAAATAGAGGAAGTCTGAACTGTAGTTGCCCGCTTCCATCACCTTTGACTTTCTAAACGTCATGGGAGGGTGACGAAAGGGATTGCGTCTCTTGGAGTAGGCAAGGATTGCATCTAAGCCTTTAGGTAGTTCGGTTGTGGCTACGGGCTTGTCGGGCGAATCAATGAACTCGGAAACATCGCTGCCGACCATGTCGAGACCGCCATCTAGGGCGGCGAGCTGCTTCTCCATGCGGTCGGGTCGGGCAACGTCATCGGTGTCCATGCGAGCGACAATCTCGTTGGAGCAGGCGAGCATGCCCTGCTGCAGCGCATATCCGAGACCGCGGTTCTTAGCGTACGAAACGAAGTTGAACAATTTGGGGTGTGCGGAGTCATAATCCAGAAGCACGGCTTCCAGTTCGTCCGTCAATGGACCATCTTTGACCATGACAATTTCAGTCGGCGGCACGGTCTGAGCAAGCATGCTGTCAATCGACTCTTTAAGGTACTCTGGGCGCTCCTTAGCATACAGGCTCATAAGTACGGTATAGGCAGGGTATTGCATTATTATTTTCCCCTCCTCATCGCCTTGAACGTTTTGACGAACACGCGGGCGTCAAGTCCAAGCGACTGATGACGAACGTAGAAGAGTTCACGGGCCTGTCGCTGACCACTCCCCCAAGTCGAGTCATTACGATCCGTTGCGGCCCACCAGCCAGTAATGCCCGGCTTACAAGCAAGAACTTCGTCGCGAGCGTCACCGTACTCGTAGGTTTCTTCGAGCGTCACAGGCCTTGGTCCAATAACGGATAAATCCCCTATAAGAACGTTGATGAACTGCGGCAATTCGTCGAGCGAAGTGTGACGTAGAAAACGACCAACGCGCGTAATGCGAGGGTCATCGTCAACCTTTTGTTCGCGCTGCCATTGCGCCAACTGCTCGGGAGTCATGTACTTCTCAGGATGCTCGTGAGCATCAGAGACCATGGTTCGGAGTTTGAAGATATAGATAGGCTTGCCGCCCTTACCGACTCGCTTTTGGCGAAAAAACGGCTTGCCGGGAGAGTCAATCTCTATGGCGATGCATGCGGCTACGACGGGGATAGCCAATACCACACAGACGCCAGCAGAGAACACGATGTCAAAGGCTCGCTTGAAGGCAAAGTAGCCTGGCCCACCTTTCTTGGGAGCAGCAGCATTGGGATCGGCAGCGGGTACCTTATAGCTTCCTGTCGCTACGAAACCTTGCGCCGGAGCAGGGTTCTCGACGGGAGGCGGAAATTCCGTCGCCACAGGAGCATGAGAGCCATTCTGCCGATCAATGACTTGACCGATCATTGACGTACCACAAGGAACATCAGTTATATATTCAGTTTTATCCAACACGTTCTCTTCCAACACTTCGTCCCCGGGTCGGGGGTCCTCCCTGTTCTGTGTAGCGACCGTCTGCAGCTAGGCGATCGCCTTTTTAAAGTTGCGCATGACGCGCTGCTCGTTTGAAAAAACGGCAAGGCCAACGCGGGTGGTTACGCGCCGGCCGCACAGGTCGAGCTCCAAATAAGCAGTGCACTTGCGTCTATTAATGGTTTTGATGAGGCCTTCGTGGCCCAGCAACGGACCTGCCGTCACTACGACCTGGTCGCCGTTTTTTAGGGCCTCACTCATGGGCACTACGCGGTCTCCCCTATGCGTAAAGCTGCTTATGAGTTGGGCCTCTTCTTTTGCCAGCGGCACAAACTGACCGTCCTGGGCAAGCACCCGGGCAAAGTCGTCCATGCGCAGCAGATAATATTGCACGGTGCGAGGGTCTGACGTATCGCAGATGAGATAACCGGGGAACAGAGGCTTGGTCGTGTTGACCCATTCGCCGTGTACTTTAATCTCGGTTTGATATTGGGGATAAAAGAGTTCCTGCATGGCGCTCGCCGGTACCATACGCTCGATGCGCTCGCGCATTACGTCTTCGCGACCGTTAATGACCTGGATCACATACCACACGAGCACCACCCCCTTGCTGTCTTACGTGTGGTTCACGGGGTTTGGGTATGGCTTCGCCAGGGCGCTTGTGCGCGTAGACGCTCCATATTCAAACCCTGGGCCCAGTCAGACAAGCACGTGGCTCTGCCCCACCGTGAACGGTATGTACAAATGCAGCTGCTAGAGGCGCGGACGTATATTGCAAAATGACCGCGTCCCCAGCTGACTGCGTGCGAACCAGTCAAGCGGGTACAAAACTGGACCGCACGCAAACAGCTGTAGGCCTGCTGTAGTTTGCCGAACCCAACTTATTGCACAGCATAATGCGAACTTATAAATAGCCACAAAAACTAATGCAAAATCGCGCATGGCAATCGATATTGGAGCTCGTGGTGTTTCTGGCACCGCCGTTACGGCCGGATGCTGATCGACCCTGCGCTTTGTGACTTACTGAAGCCGTGAGCACAGTTGAACTCATGTAACGTTAGGTATCCTAGCACAAGCTGTTAGTGAAACTGATTTGGGCTGCGTTGGACAACATATATCGTTCATTTAGCGTGCTTAAGGGGGTTATTTTGGGATGTTGTTCACGTTAATGCAGGTTAATGGGATGCTAACGGTGATTAGGCGCGTTCCTGAAGCCCATATGGAACGGCGATCTACACTGATAATCGCGTTTGGCTAACAAACTATGTACAGACATGGGAAAAAATTTGTGCAACTTTTTGTTGGCGTAGGTGGGATTTGTGGCATGTGGTGTTTTCGCATGAAAAAAGGCCTTCGGATTACCGAAGGCCTTTGCATTCACGATGGTGGAGACGAGGGGAATCGAACCCCTGACCTCTTGACTGCCAGTCAAGCGCTCTCCCAGCTGAGCTACGCCCCCGTGACGAGGAGATACTATAGGGGAAGTTGGCGCGGGGTGCAAGGACTTTTTTAGGTCAGATTCTAAATGCCTATTGATATAGGTAAGCGATGGCTGTGCCGGTGTGGACTTGGATCGTGGCTGTTGACCTTACAACGTTGCTGATACCCGTGTCGGCCAACAAGCCCAGTGGGCTGTGATCAAGTTCCCACTCTAGACCGTGTTCGCTTACCTCGGTGTTAGGGGCTATGGCGATGATGGAAAAGGTTTTGCCAGTTGCATTCTCAATGGTCCAGGATTCACGTTCGTGCAGAATGCGGGCCATGATCTCGTCCTCGGCAATCCAGACTGGGGCGTCATCGTAGCCTGCGAGCAGGCCCAGTACGGAAAGCGCCATATCAGGGCGACCGCCGGTGGCGCAGGTCGCAACCACTTCGGCACCCGGCCAGCGACGGCGGATGGAATCGAGCGCCAACGCAAGATCGGTATAGTCCTTGTACGGGTTGTGGCGCTCAACTTCAAAGTCGGTGGCGGCATCGACCAGCGCACGACCCACATCGCCCACCGTGTCGGCATCCCCCACATACACGTCGCAGCCCAGGTCAGCGCCCAGCAGCGCGTCGAGCCCGCGATCCACGGCGACAACGTGGTCGCACTCCCCCGCTAGCCTACGCAACAGATCCGCGCTCGCAACCACGGGCGAGCCGCAGACCACTAATACCTTACAAGCCACAACCCTCGCCTATCCCTCAAACGAAAGCACGCGGGCCAGATCCAGCTCCTCGTAGCAGTCGATAAAGATATCGCAGTTGGCGCGCACATCGTCGCGCTTCATGCGGCCGTGCGGGTCATAAATGCCCACACGCTTAAACCCGGCGGCCCCAGAGCTCTTTAGGCCAAAGACGGCGTCCTCAAACACCCATGCGCGCTCAAACTGGTGCCCATGACGCTCTTCCAGACGGCGCAGCGCCAGCTCGTACACATCGGGGAATTGCTTGGAACGCCCCGCCTCACCCGTGGTGGTCACAAACTCCATGTAAGCGTCGAGCCCGGCACCAGCGAGCGCGGACCGCACTAGCTCGGCCGGAGTGGACGTGGCCACGCACATGGCAATACCGGCCGCCTTCGCCTGTTCCAAAAAAGCTAGCAGGCCCTCGCGCGGCGGCACCTTGGAGTAGCCATCGATCAGGATGTCGCCCAGCTCGCGATACAGTTCCTCGCCATTCGCTCCAATGCCCCAGGTGTCGTGGTAGGCCTGGCACTCATCCTCGAGCGACAAATGCTCAAACTGGGCAAAATCGTCGACCGTCACGTCAACTCCGTGGCGGTGCAATAACTCGGGCTGGGCATAGGCCCAAACGGGGGTACTATTAACCAGTGTGCCGTCGCAATCGAAAATAAAAGCAACGTTGGGGGCGGCGGTCTGGGACATAAACGAACCTTTCGATGTCAAATGGTAAACATCCTGCTAAAAACGTTTTACCAAACGTCTGACTAACAATTTAGAAACCCTAATTGGTAAAACTGTCAAGAGTTTTACCACGGCAATTCTGCCAGTGGTCTAAACATGGCGCTTACCGATTAAACGCCGCCCTAAAACCACTTTCCTTCATAAAAGTAACGTACAGGTGTTATCGTAGTTTCTGCCGAAAGTTCCACCGAGCACGCGAGGTGGAACGAATCATAGAACTATCGCCGTCCCTTCGATTCGTGCAGCCTTGGACCTTTCGCATCTAGTCACCAAGGCAACACGCTGCCGCGTCATGATGGGATCAAACGTGAGCGATACAAAGCTAAAGCCAACGGCTAAAAAGCCCGCAACCCGTAAAGCCGCCCCGCACGCACCGGAGCTCTCCAAGGACGATGTCTACCTGTTTGGCATTGGAATGTGGGAGCGCAGCTGGGAAAAGATGGGCGCGCATCCCGACACGCAGCAGCGCACGCGCGGCTGGCGCTTTTGCGTTTGGGCGCCCGACGTAAAGAGTGTCCATGTCATTGGTGAATTTAACGACTGGGATGAGCAGGCCAACCCGCTGGTGCCCGTGCATACGAGCGCTATTTGGGAAGGCTTTATTCCTGGCGCCGAGCAGGGTCAGCTCTATAAATATCTTATTGAGACCAACGAGGGTGAAAAGCTCTACAAGGCCGATCCGTATGCCTTTAAGGCCGAGTGCCCTCCGGGTACCGCGAGCGTGCTGTGGACCCTCGATGGCTACAAGTGGAACGACGCCGCGTGGCTCAAGCGCCGCGCCAGCCACAACCACATGTCGCAGCCGCTCAACATCTACGAGGTGCATATTGGCTCGTGGAAGCGCCACGGCGACACGCCACAGGGCGAGCCCGACGAGTACGGCAACTACCCCGGCCCCATGGATCCTTTCCCCGCGCAGCGCGGCGAGTTCTACACCTACGACGACTTGTCGGTGGAGCTCGTGGACTACGTGCGCGACATGGGCTACACGCATATCGAGGTCATGCCGCTCATGGAACACCCCTTCGATGGCTCCTGGGGCTACCAGACGACCGGCTACTATGCCGCCACGTCGCGCTACGGCAACCCGCAGCAGCTCATGCACTTTATCGATGCGTGTCACGAGGCGGGCATCGGCGTGATCATGGACTGGGTGCCCGGCGGCTTTTGTGCCGACTCCCACGGCCTTGCCACCTTTAACGGCCACATGCTGTTTGAGCACGAGATTCACCCCAACTGGGGCACGCACAAGTTTGACTTCGCTCGCGGCGAGGTCCGCTCCTTCCTGGTCTCCAACGTGCTGTACTGGCTCGAGAACTTCCACGTGGACGGCATTCGCATGGACGGCGTGTCCAGCATGCTGTACCTCAACTTTGGCATCGACGATCCGGGCCAAAAGAAGTTCAACAAGTACGGCACCGAAGAGGACCTGGACGCCAGCGCGTTTATCCGTCAGGTCAACTGCGCCGTGGAGGCCCACTTCCCCGACGTGATGATGATGGCCGAGGAGTCCACCGCGTGGCCGCTCGTGACCTATCCGCCGCAGGACGGCGGCCTGGGCTTCCACTACAAGTGGGACATGGGCTGGATGAACGACACCCTGCACTACATGCAGACCGATTTTCCGTGGCGCCCCGGCAACCACGGCCTGCTCACGTTCTCCATCATGTACGCCTTTACCGAGAACTTCATTTGCCCGCTGAGCCACGACGAGGTCGTGCACGGCAAGTGCTCGCTGATCGGCCGCATGCCGGGCGACTGGTGGCGCCAGTTTGCCGGCCTGCGCACGCTGGCCTTTTACCAGATGACGCACCCCGGTGCCAAGCTCAACTTTATGGGCAACGAGATCGGCCAGTTTATCGAGTGGCGCTACTACGAGTCCATCCAGTGGTTCCTGACCGAGGAGTATGAGACTCACAAGCATCATCAGGCGTTTATCAAGGCGCTCAACCACCTGTACACCGCCGAGCCCGCCCTATACGAGCGTGGATACACCGACGACGGCTTTACCTGGATCGATGCGGACAATTCCAAGCAGTCCATCGTGAGCTTTGTGCGCCAGGGCGAGGACATCGACGACGACCTGGTGATCCTGATCAACTTTGACCCGGCGAGCTACGAGAGCTTCCGTGTGGGCGTGCCGCGCGAGGGTGACTGGGAGGTCATCTTCGATTCCGACCGTCCCGAGTTTGGCGGCAGCGGCTATGCCGGCGAGGAGCCCTACACCTGCTCGAGCGAGCCCTATCCCTGGAACGGGCAGATGGACTCTATTGAGATTAAGGTGCCCGGTCTGGCTGGCGTGGTGCTTAAGCGCCGCGGTCCCAGCAGCTACAAGCCGCCGGTGGTTGAGGAGCCCAAGGCTGCGCCCAAGAAGCGCTCGTCCACGGTAAAGCCCAAGCCCGCGGCCGCCAAGAAGGCTCCGGCTAAGGCGAAGGCTACGACGACCAAGGCCAAGGCCAAGACCGCCGCAAAGCCCGCTGCTAAGGCTACCGCAACCAAGAAGCCGGCTGCCAAAAAGGCCGCTGCCAAGGCCAGGTCTGCTTCTGCTAAGTCATCACCTAAGGATGCGTAACAAAGCCGTTACAGCTGTAATTACCCGCCTCGCCGAGGCGTAGGATACAAGTCATAACCGTTCCGGGAGAAACATCCCCGGGGGAAAGGAACGTATGAATAAGATCTTCGACAACAAGCAGGAGTTTACCGAGCTCTATCGCGATGCCGTCATGAGCATCAGCGGCAAGAGCGTCGAGGCCGCCAGCGACCTCGACCGCTTTAACGCCCTGGCCAAGCTCGTGGCCGAGAAGGCCCGCACCGTTGCCACCAAGAGCGACGCCCGCGCCACCGCCGAGGGCAAAAAGCGCGTGTACTACTTCTCGATCGAGTTTTTGATCGGCCGCCTGCTCGACAACTACCTGCTCAACTTTGGCGTGCGCGACATGGTCGCCGAGGCACTCGACGACATGGGTTTTGACCTGTCCGTTATCGAGAACCAGGAGCCCGATCCGGCTCTGGGCAACGGTGGCCTGGGCCGTCTGGCCGCATGCTTCCTGGATTCCATGGCAGCCGAGGGCATTGCCGGCTACGGCAACGGCATGCGCTACCGCTACGGCCTGTTTAAGCAGGAGATTGTCAACGGCAGCCAGGTCGAGGCCACCGACGAGTGGCTCACCCACGGCTATCCCTGGGAGGTCCGCCGTCAGGACAAGGCCGTGACCATCAAATTTGGTGGCCATGTCGAAGGCTTTGAGGAGAACGGCCGCACGTTCTACCGCACGGTGGACACGCAGGACATCCTGGCTGTCCCTTATGACATCCCCGTGGTGGGTTATGCCGGCGAGACCGTCAACAAACTGCGTGTCTGGGCTGCCGAGCCGGTCGAGGAGCACTTTGACCTGGAGGCCTTTAACCGCGGCGACTACGCCCTGGCCGATGCCGAGCGCGCCGAGGCCGAGGCCATCAGCGCTATCCTCTATCCTAACGACGCCGGCGAGCACGGCCGCCTGCTGCGCCTGAAGCAGGAGTACCTGTTTGTTTCGGCCGGCATCTACAGCCTGCTCGACACCTTTGAGAAGGAGCACGGCGAGAACTGGGAGCTGCTGCCGCAGTTTGTTGCCATCCATACCAACGACACGCACCCCGCCATGTGCGGCCCCGAGCTCATGCGCATCCTCATCGATGAGAAGAAGCTCGAGTGGGACGACGCCTGGAACATCGTGACGCAGGTCGTGAGCTACACCAACCACACCATCCTGCCCGAGGCTCTGGAGAAGTGGCCCATCGGCACGTTCTCCAAGCTCCTCCCCCGCGTGTACCAGATCATCGACGAGATCAGCCGTCGTTGGCACGAGTCGTTCGACACCACGCAGGAAGGCTGGCAGGAGCGTCTGCGCCAGACCGCCATCCTGTGGGACGGCGAGATTCGCATGGCCAACCTGTCCGTGATCTGCAGCCACAGCGTCAACGGCGTGGCCAAGATTCACTCCGACATCATCAAGAACATCGTGCTCAAGGACTTCTATACCCTGACGCCCGAGAAGTTCAACAACAAGACCAACGGCATCTCGCACCGTCGCTTCTTTGCCGAGGCCAACCCCACCTACGCCAAGCTCGTCACCGATGCCATTGGCGATGGCTGGCTCAAGGACGCCTTTGAGCTGGAGAAGCTCAAGGAGTTTAAGGACGACACCGAGTTCCTGAAGGCCGTGGGTGCCTCCAAGCGCGCCAACAAGGAGCGCCTGGCCGCCTACGTCAAGGCCGAGACCGGTCTGGTCATTGACCCCAACACCGTCTTCGATGTTCAGGTGAAGCGCTTCCATGCCTACAAGCGCCAGCTCATGAACATCATGAAGGTGATGGACATCTACAACCGTCGCATCGCGGATCCCAACTTCCACGTGACGCCGACGACCTTCATCTTTAGCGGCAAGGCTGCCTCGAGCTACACCTTTGCCAAGGAGACCATCCGCCTCATTAACTCCGTGGCCGACGTCATCAACAACGACCCGCGCGTCAACGAGGTCATGAAGGTCTGCTTTATCCCCAACTTCCGCGTGAGCAACGCCCAGCTCATCTACCCCGCCGCCGAGATCTCGGAGCAGATCTCCACGGCCGGCAAGGAGGCCTCGGGCACGTCCAACATGAAGCTCATGATGAACGGCGCCATTACGCTGGGCACCCTCGACGGCGCCAACATCGAGATCGCCGACCTGGCCGGCCGCGAGAACGAGGCCATCTTTGGCCTGACCGCTCCCGAGGTCGAGCAGCTTTGGGCATCCAACAGCTACTTTGCGTGGGATACCCTCAACGGCGACCGCGAGCGTCTGGGCCGCGTGATGGACGAGCTCAAGGACAACACGTTTGCCGGCCTTTCGGGCAACTTCGAGAGCATCTACAACGAGCTCATGAACAACAACGACCCCGACCTGGTTATGGCCGACTTCCGCAGCTACGTCGACGCCTGGGAGAAGCTCACGAACAGCTACGGCGACCAGGAGACCTGGAACCGCAAGGCCCTGCTCAACACCGCCTCCTCCGGCTGGTTCTCGAGCGACCGCACCATTCGCGAGTACCGCGACGAGATCTGGCACGCTTAAAGGCCGCGAGCTCCCCTATGCCAGCACGGCATTACTCGACGGGCGCGACCGAGCGTCGCGTCCGTCGCTAATGGGTTTAGGAACATCGATGACAGAAGGAGAAATCGATGAGTAAGAAAGAATGCATCGCGATGCTCCTCGCAGGAGGACAGGGCAGCCGATTGGGGGCACTCACCCAAAAGATCGCTAAGCCGGCGGTTAGCTTTGGTGGCAAGTTCCGCATTATCGACTTTTCGCTCTCCAACTGCTCCAACTCGGGCATCGACACGGTGGGTGTTCTGACGCAGTATCGCCCCTACCTGCTGCATGCCTATGTGGGCTCCGGCGAGGCGTGGGATCTTGACAGCCGCGACGGCGGCGTGTCGATCCTGCCGCCGTACGAGACGCAGACCGGCGGCGCCTGGTATGCGGGCACGGCCGACGCCATTACGCAGAACCTCGACTACATCAAGGCCAACGACCCCAAGTACGTCCTGATTCTTTCGGGCGATCACCTGTATCGCATGGACTACCGCAAGATGCTCAAGACGCACATTGAGAACAACGCCGACCTCACGGTAAGCGTTATGCCCGTGCCGTGGGAGGAGGCCAGCCGCTTTGGCATCCTGACCACCGACCCCGAGGACGGCCGCATCACCAAGTTCACCGAGAAGCCCGATAAGCCCGATTCGAATCTCGCGTCCATGGGCATCTACATCTTCTCGGCCGACGTGCTGATCGAGGCGCTCGAGGAGGACGCTCTGGACCAGCGCTCGAGCCACGACTTTGGCAAGGACATCATCCCCAAGCTGCTCGGCGAGGGCAAGCGCCTGTACAGCTACGAGTTCCACGGCTTTTGGAAGGACGTCGGCACCATCGCCAGCTTCCACGAGACCTCGATGGACCTGCTTGGCAACAACCCCGAGTTCGATCTGTTTGACAAGCACTTCCCCATCATGTCCAACATCACCACGCGTCCGCCGCACTACATTGGCCCGGATGGTCGCCTGGACGACTGCCTGGTCTCCAACGGCTGCAAGATCTACGGTACCGCTCGCCACTCGATCCTTTCGACCGATGTCATCATCGAGGAGCGCGCCGTGGTCGAGGACTCCGTGCTGCTGCCGGGTGCGCACGTTAAGAGCGGCGCGCACATCTGCCGCGCTATTTTGGGCGAGAACTCCACGGTCGAAGAGGGCGTGAAGCTCGGCTCTGTCGATACCACCAAGGATACGGCCGTCGTTGGAAATGACGTCGTTATCGGGAAGGGGGAATGATCCGATGATCAATCGCAAGGCCATCGGTTATATCACCGCTAACTACTCTTCGACCTACGGCAGCGTGCTGCTCAAGGACCGCCCCATCGCGTCCGTTCCGTTTTTGGGCCGCTACCGCCTGATCGACTTCCCGCTGTCCAATATGATGAATGCCGGCATCAAGACCGTCGGTGTCGTCATGCCGGGCAACTATCGCTCGTTGATCGACCATGTGGGCTCGGGCAAGGACTGGGGCCTGGACCGCAAGAAGGGCGGCCTGTTCATGGTGCCCGGCAACGCGTATGGCACCACCAAGGGCGGCATGCGCTTCCTGCTGCGCGACATCATTTCCAACAAGACGCTGTTCCAGCGCTCGGACAAGCCCTATGTTGTGATGATGGGCACCAACATCATCTTTAACATGGACCTCAACACCATCATCGAGGCGCACGAGAACTCCGGTGCCCAGATGACCGTGGTGTACTGCAAGGCCACGCGCAACGTAGATGACGAGACCAAGCTGCAGATCAACGAGAACGGCCGTCTGACGGGCGTGAGCGCCGGCGTCGTGTACGGCGACAACGCCTCTATGGACTGCTGCATCGTCAACCGCGAGACGCTGCTCGAGATCATCGACCACTACCAGGCCGCCGACTATCTGGACCTGCTCGAGGCACTACAGGGCGACTTTGGCAACATCGACGTGTGCAGCTACGAGTACAAGGGCGAGGTCGTGGGCGTGTTTAGCGAGAAGTCGCTGTATCGTCGCAGCATGGACCTGCTCGACCAGACCGTGGCCGACCATCTCTTTGACCCCGAGCGCCCGATTCTGACCAAGGCTCACGACGTGCCGCCTTCGCGCTATGCGACCGGCAGCCACGCCTGCAACTCGATCATCTCGGCCGGCTGCATCATCAAGGGCACCGTGCGCAACTCGATCCTGTCGCGCGGCGTTGTGGTTGAGGAAGGCGCCTCGGTGACCAATTCGATCATCAACCAGAGCTGCGTCATCAAGAGCGGCGCCCGCGTTGAGAATGCAATCCTGGACAAGAACAACGTGGTTCCCACCAACACCGAGCTTCGCGGCACGCCCGAGAACATCCTGGTGCTGGGAAAGGCCCCGTTAACTTCTGATATCACCAACGCGAGCTAGCTTTGGCACCGCAACATCGCTCGTAACACGTAGAATAGCCGCCCGGTTTGCGCCAGGCGGCTATTCTCGAATTGCAACAGGGAGACAATATGGCTGATTCCAGCAAAAAGATGCAGATCGTGTTTGCCTCGGCCGAGTGCGCACCGTTTGTGAAGACCGGTGGCCTGGGCGACGTGGCGGGCTCGCTGCCTGCGGCGCTTGTGCGCGCCGGCGCCGAAGTAATCGTGATGGTGCCCAAGTACGCCACCATCAAGGACGAGTACAAGTCGCAGATGGAGCACTTCTCCGACTTTTACGTGAGCCTGGGCTGGCGCAATGAGTACTGCGGACTCGAGAAGCTCGAGCACGACGGCGTCACCTATATGTTCATCGACAACGAGCGCTACTTTGCGCGCGACTATCCGTACGGCTTCTTTGACGACGGCGAGCGCTTTGCGTTCTTCTCCAAGGCCATCACCGAGAGCCTGCAGCACCTGCCCGCCGGCTTTGAGTGCGACATCCTGCACTGCAACGACTGGCAGACGGCGCTGGCACCCGTGTTCCTGCGCGAGTTCTACCAGGGCCTGCCGCTGTACGACCGCGTCAAGACCGTGTTCTCGATCCACAACGTGGCGTTCCAGGGCCAGTTTAGCGACACCGTGATGGAGGACATCCTGGGTGTGGCGCATATTCCCGCGGCCGCCTCGCAGCTGCGTTGCGACGCCTGCAGCGTCAATTACATGCTGGGCGCGCTGCGCTATGCCGACGCCATTACCACTGTGAGCCCCGCCTATGCCAACGAAATCCAGACGCCCGAGTTTGGCGAGGGCCTGGACGGTGTGCTGCGCGAGCGCTCCTACGCGCTACAGGGCATCCTCAACGGTATTGACGTGGCGGGTTTTGACCCGGCGACCGACAAGCGCATTGTCGCCAACTACACCGTGGAGGATCGCTCCGGCAAGGCCGTGTGCAAGGCCAAACTGCAGGAGGAGCTGGGGCTCGAGGTTCGCGACGACCGCCCGCTCATGGTGATGGTCACGCGCCTGACGCGCCAAAAGGGCCTGGACTTGGTCATGTACGCGCTCGACCGCATTCTGGCCGGCGGCGTTCAGGTGGCCGTGCTAGGCACCGGCGACCGCGACTACGAGGACGGACTGCGCTACTTCCAGGACAAGTACCCCGGCACCATGGCCGCACGCATCGAATTCGATCCGGCGCTGTCGCAGCGCATGTATGCCGCCGCCGATATGTTCCTGATGCCTTCGAAGTTTGAGCCTTGCGGCCTGTCGCAAATTATCGCCATGCGCTACGGCACCCTGCCCATCGTGCGCGAGACCGGTGGCCTGAAGGACACCGTGATCCCGTATAACGAGTTTACCGGCGAGGGCACGGGCTTCTCGTTTAGCAACTTTAACGGCGACGAGATGGGTGACGCGGTGTTCCGCGCAGCACGCCTGTTCTGGGACAACCGTGATGCCTGGAACCAGCTGGTCACGCAGGCCATGAGCCAGGACTTTAGCTGGACGCGCTCTGCCGACAAGTATCTGGACCTGTACTTCTTTATGCATCCGGAGATCGAGAGGCCGGCGGCGGTTGTCGACGAGCCCGTGGTTGTGGCTGAGCCCGAGCCCAAGGCCGAGCCGGTTGTTGAGGCGCCCGCTGCTGTTGAGGAGCCC
>ULUV01008244.1_pt1 | contig 26675 bp, 26 predicted proteins | sample 1958921 | NCBI WGS metagenome assembly ULUV01 (sample SAMEA4835772, study PRJEB28245) | human gut metagenome | biome: gut microbiome; material: fecal sample | place: Denmark | collected 2008
GATAACCTGAAATGAATCCACTATGAATAATGTAGGTTAGAAAAATCTAGAATTGAAAATATAAATAAGAACAAATATACTATTGATCCCCAATAATATATTATTGGAGAATGTAAGCTTATGTATAAAATGAATCTCATTTGACTGAAATTCATCCTATAAAATCAAAAAAATATTCCAAATGAAAGCTCTATCATTGAATATATCATCATTCCTCATTGTTGCTTGTATGTTAAGCCTTTGTGCCTGTTCGACACCTAAAGATATTCTTTATTTTCAGGATCTTCATCCTGGAGAAAGCGAGGTGACAGTCGCGGACTCCTTGGAAATCAGGGTCCGCCCGGAAGATAAGATTTCCATCATCGTGAACAGTCGTGATCCACAACTGACAGACCTTTTTAATCTTCCTTACGTATCCAGACAATTGGGACGATCTTCTTTACAAGGCTCTGTCGGTACTAGTCAAGGCGTTTCTGGATATACTGTGGATGATCAAGGAAACATTGATTTTCCCGTATTGGGGAAAATTCATGTGGCAGGAATGAAACGTGTTGAAATCGCTTCCTACATAAAAGATGAGTTGGTATCCAAGAATTTAGTGAAAGACCCGGTTGTAACTGTAGAGTTTATGAATCTTTGTTTTTCCGTCATGGGGGAAGTAAACGCTCCCGGACGGTTCAACATCGATCGCGACCGGTTAACGATTCTCGATGCGCTGAGCATGGCTGGAGACCTGACCATTTACGGGAACCGGGAAAAAGTGCTCGTGTTACGTCAGGAGGGCAATACACAACGGGTATATGGAGTTAATCTGACTTCCGGGGAACATATTTATACATCTCCAGCCTATCACCTGCAACAGAACGATGTGGTGTATGTGGAGCCGAACAGTACAAAAGCCCGTCAGTCCACTGTGAATGGGAATAATGTGCGAAGTACCTCTTTCTGGATTTCTCTCGCTTCATTGTTGACCAGCATTGCGGTTCTTATTGTAAAATAATTTAATAATTTCGTTTAACAAAATAGACCATGACAATACAAAACAATACAAAACCGGGACAGGCTGATGATTTCCTACGCATACAAGACCTGTTCTATCTCTGTGCCGCCAAATGGAAATGGTTCGTCCTTTCCTTGCTCGTAGCATTTGGAATCGGCTATTATTATTTGCTAAAAACACCTCCGGTTTATACCCGTACAGCGGAACTTCTGGTCAAACGGGAATATCGGGGACGGTCCATTGCGTCCGATATTGAAGGTTTTGATAATTTCGGCCTGTTCCGTTCGGCGACGAACGTCAACAATGAGCTGATCGCTTTGCAGTCTCCTTCCGTCATGACGGAAGTGGTGAAACGTCTCCATCTGGACATGAGCTATTATGCTCCGGGACGTTTTCATGACCGGTTGCTTTATGGAATGGCACTGCCTTTTCAGGCGAACATTACCGGGCTTCAGGAGAATGAGTCTGTCGGATTCACGGTAAATGTCTATAAAGACGGACATGTGCAACTTTCTGATTTTGTTCTGAAAGGTGAGTCACTTAAGGAGGTCAAGCCTGTTACAGGAAAATTTCCCTGCACGTTGAATACCCCGCTTGGCAAGGTTACCTTAGAGACGACGTCCGGTTATGTTCGTGGAACGGAGTATAAAGTGCGTGTAGTCCGTTCCGGGTTGTATGGAGCGGTCAGGACCTGCTCTTCCCGCCTTTCCGTTGCTTTGAACGACGAGGAGTCAACGGTATTGAGTTTAAGCTATAGGGACGTGTCCCCGGCCCGTGCGGAAGATATTCTAAATACGGTGATCTCCGTTTATAATGAAAACTGGGTGAAGGATAAAAATCAGGTCGCTGTCAGTACCAGCCTTTTCATCAGTGACCGGTTGGCGGTAATAGAAGGTGAACTGGGTAATGTGGACGAAAATATATCCTCTTACAAAAGCGAGCATCTTCTGCCTGACGTACAGACGGCTTCTAACCTGTATATGGCACAAAACAGCCAGATTAGCTCTCAAATCCTTGCGTTGAACACCCAACTTTCCTTGGTAAGATATATCCGTAACTATCTGGCCACTACGGCCGGACAAAACCAGTTGCTTCCTGCCAATTCCGGTTTAGAAAATGTTGGAATTGAAAAACAGATATCCGAATACAATACGCTTCAACTACAACGGAACAATCTGGTGGCGAACAGTAGCGAGCAAAATCCTTTGGTTATGGATATTGACCAGTCATTGGCAACTATCCGGGAAGCTATCATTTCATCCATCAATAATTTGGAAGTGACGCTAAATACCAGGATTCGAGACTTGCAACGCAGCGAACAGCAGACAGCTGGGCGCATTGCGGCCAACCCGACACAAGCCAAGTATCTTCTTTCCGTGGAACGTCAGCAGAAAGTGAAGGAGGCGCTTTATCTCTTTTTATTGCAAAAACGAGAGGAAAATGAATTGTCTCAAGCGTTTACCGCCTACAACACCCGTGTCATTACCCCACCCACGGGCAGTATGGTACCCACGGCACCGATACACCGCAATATCTTGCTGGTGGCTCTTGCTCTCGGATTATTAATCCCAGTCGTGATTATCGTCATGCGGGAGAACATGAACACGAAGATTCGGGGGCGAAAAGATCTGGAAAATCTCTCCCTGCCTTTTGCCGGAGAGATTCCTTTGTGTGAACAGAAGTCCCGTCGAGGAATTTTGGTGAAAAAAGTGAAAGAAAAGAATTCTATACTTGTCAAGGAAGGTAAGCGTGACCTGATCAACGAGGCCTTCCGTGTTCTGCGAACTAACGTGGAGTTTATGACAGGCGAGAAAAAACACTCACAAGTATTGGTGGTGAGTTCGTTCAATCCCGATAGTGGAAAGACGTTCTTGACAATGAACCTTGCAGCCAGCCTGGCCATTAAAGGAAAACGGATACTGGTTATTGACGGAGACTTGCGGCATGGAAGTACGTCAGCCTATGTCGGTTCACCGAAAAAAGGTTTGAGTGATTATTTAGGAGAACGGTTGGAACAATTGGATGAAATCATCCAGCCGGTTCCGGATTATGCGAACCTGTTCATTCTGCCGACAGGTACTATCCCTCCCAACCCGACAGAATTGCTTGCAACGGAACGATTCGTCACAGTGATAAATAGTTTCCGCAAAGAATTTGATTACATTCTGATAGACTGTCCACCGGTGGAATTAGTGGCCGACACGCAAATTATAGAGTTGCAAGCGGATCGAATGCTGTTTGTTGTTCGTACCGGTTTGCTGGAACGTTCCATGCTGAACGAACTGGAAATTTTTTACAAGGAAAAGAAATTCAAAAATATGGCACTGGTGCTCAATGGTACGGAAGTGAATAGTGGGAGTTACAAGTACGGTTATCGCTATGGTTACCATTATGGCTATGGTTACGGTTATCCGTATAATTCAGATAGAAGGTAAGACAATATAAACAGATAACAGGATGTGGCCGTTCAAAAAAAGATACTCATTACAGGAAAGTGGAATCTTTCAAGGGTTCACTGATTGGCACAGCCATATCTTACCCGGTGTGGATGATGGGGTACAGACCATGGAGGAATCGCTTGAAATTCTTGCCGAGTATGAAAAACTTGGAATAAAAGAAGTGTGGCTTACGCCACACATTATGGAAGACATTCCTAACACCACCTGCTACTTGCGAACACGATTCAATGAATTACAGGCAAATTATAAAGGGTGTGTGAAATTACATTTGGCTGCAGAAAATATGTTGGACGGCTTGTTCGAAGAACGTTTGAATAAAAATGATTTGCTCCCTTTAGGAAAGGAACAGAACCATCTGTTGGTAGAGACCTCCTATTTCAATCCACCAATAGGCTTGAAAAGTATACTTCTGTGGATAAAAGCTAAAGGGTATTACCCAGTGTTGGCTCATCCTGAACGATATGAATATATGGAGAAGAAAGATTGGGTCGAGTTAAAAAATATGGGAGTTAAATTCCAAATGAACATTCCCTCTATTTGTGGAATTTATGGTAGGACAATCCAACACTTAGCCAAAGATATACATAGACAGGATATGTATGATTATTTGGGAACGGACTTGCACTCTATCAAGATGTTAAAGGGTATTATTCATTATGAGGTAAATATACAACATTTTAATATTCGTAAAAGATGAAAGGAATTGTATTGGCGGGTGGTAGTGGAACACGCCTCTATCCAATTACCAAAGGAGTGAGCAAACAATTACTACCCATTTTTGATAAGCCAATGGTTTATTATCCTATCTCGGTGCTTATGCTTGCCGGCATTCGTGACATATTGATTATATCAACACCCCACGATTTGCCCGGATTCAAGAGGCTTCTCGGCGATGGTTCGGATTATGGCGTTCATTTCGAGTATGAGGAACAACTTTCACCAGACGGTTTGGCACAGGCATTTATCATTGGAGAGAAATTTATCGAAAACGATTCTGTATGCCTTGTGTTGGGAGACAATATCTTTCACGGTAGCGGATTTTCTGCTATGCTGCAAGATGCAGTCCGAACAGCAGAGAAAGAGAAAAAAGCCACCGTATTCGGTTATTGGGTGAATGACCCAGAACGCTATGGAGTGGCCGAATTTGATGAAGAAGGAAATTGCCTATCCATCGAAGAAAAGCCGGAAAAGCCAAAATCAAATTATGCCATTGTCGGATTGTATTTTTATCCCAACAAGGTAGTGGATGTGGTTAAACATATCAAACCCTCTTCACGTGGCGAATTGGAAATCACTACTGTAAATCAGTGCTTCTTGAATGAAAAGAAACTGAAGGTTCAGACTTTGGGACGAGGATTTGCCTGGCTTGATACCGGTACGCACGGCTCACTGTCAGAAGCCTCCACTTATATCGAGGTTATAGAAAAGAGACAAGGCCTAAAGGTTGCCTGCCTTGAAGGTATAGCCTACAGAAAGGGCTGGATAGATGAAGAGAGGATACGTGCACTGGCACAGCCGATGCGGAAAAACCAATACGGCCAGTACTTGCTGAAAATGATAGACGAAGTAAAATGTACAGGAAAACCTAATATAGATTGACAATGAATGTAATCCATACAGAAATAGACGGCGTGGTAATCATAGAGCCACACCTGTTCAAAGACGACCGAGGTTATTTTTTCGAATCATTTTCACAACGAGAGTTTGAAGAAAAAGTATGTAGCACGAACTTTGTACAGGACAACGAGAGTAAGTCGTCATACGGTGTGCTTCGTGGTCTACATTTTCAGAAACCTCCATACGCACAAAGCAAACTGGTACGCGTCATAAAAGGTGCGGTACTTGATGTAGCAGTTGACATTCGCAAAGGGGCGCCTACGTTTGGACAGCATGTGGCTGTAGAACTGACTGAAGACAATCATCGTCAGTTCTTCATTCCTCGTGGTTTTGCACATGGTTTTAGCGTACTGACTGATGAAGTGATATTCCAATACAAGTGTGACAACTTCTATGCACCGCAGAGCGAAGAAGGCTTAGCTTGGAACGATCCGGATTTGGGTATTGACTGGTGTATTCCGACAGACAAGGTGTTGCTGTCCGAAAAAGATAAACATCACAGCTGTTTGAAAGATGCCGTTTGGTTGTTTGATTATAATGAAAACCTCTACCTAAAATGAATATATTAGTGACCGGTGCCAACGGACAGTTGGGCAACGAAATGCGTATTATGGCCCGCCAAAGCAATGACACCTATTTCTTTACAGATGTCAGCCAGCAAGATGGTGTAGAAACCCTTTTCTTGGATATTACCGATTTACAGGCTATTCGTGAAACGGTGACAACGAACGGAATTGATGCCATCGTGAATTGTGCGGCCTATACCAATGTGGATGCGGCAGAAAGTAATGAAGCATTGGCCGAAAAACTGAATGCCACAGCACCGGAGAACTTGGCAATAGCCATGAAGGAAGCGGGTGGCTTGCTCATTCAAATTTCCACCGATTATGTATTCGGTAAAGAACCTTATAATGTTCCCTGTAAAGAGGAGCAGCAAGGAACACCCACTGGTATCTATGGGTTGACCAAGCTGTATGGCGAGCAAAAGATTATCGCTACCGGCTGCAAGCATGTGATCATCCGGACCGCTTGGCTTTACAGCGAGTTTGGCAAGAATTTCTGTAAGACAATGATGAACCTTACCGCTACCAAACCGCAGCTGAAAGTGGTGTTTGACCAATGCGGTACACCGACATACGCTCTTGACTTGGCAAAAGCCATTGTGCAAGTGTTGGCTGATTACAGCAAGGAGGCTGAAGCAGACAATTACTCCAAGACAGGTGTCTACCATTACTCCAACGAAGGCGTTTGTTCATGGTACGATTTCACAAAAATAATTGCCGAGTATAATGGCACAACGGATTGCGACGTACAGCCGTGTCACAGTAACGAGTTCCCAAGTCCTGTCACACGCCCCTCCTATTCGGTACTTGACAAGACTAAAATCAAAGTGGCTTTCGGAATCCGCATTCCCTATTGGACGGAGTCACTGAAAGAATGTATCGCCAATCTGAAGAAACAATAACCATGGAAAAGGTAAGAGATCGGACATTGGACATTGCGAAAGCCATTTGCATTATACTGATGGTTGTCGGTCACAGCGGATGTCCAACGTATTTGTACAATTTTTTATACCTGTTCCATATGCCATGCTTCTTTTTCATAAGCGGATGGCTGCTTAGTGACAAATATCTTGATGATTTGAAAACTGGTTTGCTCAAAAAAGCGCAAGGTTCTTATGTGCCTTTTGTCAAGTGGACTTTGATTTTCCTGTTATTTCATAATGTATTTGCTTCGATGCACATTTATGCGGATAGTTATTCATGGCAAACATTCATTGAGCGTGTAGTAAGGGCGTTCACAATGACTGGTGGTGAATCTCTTCTTGGTGGATTTTGGTTCCTGATTTCATTGTTCTGGGCCTCTGTGGGGGCTGTGCTTTTTCTACACTTTCTACATAAGAATCAGATATTAACATTTATAAATATATGGGGGGGGGGTAATTCTTCTCCTTATAATTACAACATTCTGGCACTATCTACCAATTTCGCTACCTCAAATGTTCGGAGAGCAAACACTACTGGCAACAATTTTTTATCTGAGCGGATATGCCTGTCATAAACAGATCATTGAACCAAAGCATCCAGCTATATACGGCGCAACACTATTGGTCATTCCGGCGATTGTAGCAATTTTCCTGCACATAGGGATGACAGAAGCAGAAGGATGGCTTGTTCCGTTATACTATTTCATTGCGATGGTCGGCACAATCGGAATCCTCTGGCTGTCGAAATCGTTGGTAACGGACAAGGTTGCCACCCGGATACTCGGTTATATCGGAGACAAAACACTATATATACTGATATTCCACTTCCTTGCGTTCAAACTGGTCAGTTTCATTTATATCCACTGCACAAAAATGCCAATCGAACTGCTGGAGCAATCTCCGGTTTCAGTAAGGAACAATTGGATTTGGGTGGTTTATAGTTTGACCGGAATCGGTTTATCCCTATTAGCATGGGAGCTGATACATTCCATGCCTCTAAAATTAAGAAAGAAATAGAAATATATAGTTATGACAAAAAGAAACATTGTAATCACCGGCGGTGCCGGTTTTATTGGCAGCCACGTAGTCCGTCTGTTTGTAAATAAATACCCGGAATACAACATCATCAATCTGGATAAACTGACATACGCCGGAAACTTAGCCAACCTGAAAGACATTGAAGGCAGGTTAAACTACAAATTCGTAAAAATGGATATTTGCGACTTTGAGACGTTTTATAAACTGATGCAGGAGGAACACGTTGATGGCATCATCCATCTGGCAGCAGAAAGCCATGTAGACAGAAGCATTAAAGACCCATTCACATTTGCCCGTACCAATGTGATGGGGACACTCTCTTTGCTGCAAGCAGCCAAACTCTATTGGGAATCATTGCCTGAAAAGTACGAAGGAAAACGGTTTTACCATATCTCCACAGATGAAGTATATGGTGCATTGACGATGAACCATCCCGAAGGCATTAATCCTCCGTTTACAACGACAGCCTCTTCCGCCAAACATCATTTAGCTTATGGTGATGATTTCTTCGATGAAGCAACAAAATATAATCCTCATTCGCCCTATTCGGCAAGCAAGGCAAGCAGCGACCATTTTGTCCGTGCTTATCACGATACATACGGGATGCCGACAATCGTAACGAATTGTTCCAACAATTACGGTCCTTACCAATTCCCAGAAAAGCTGATACCGCTATTTATCAACAATATTCGTCACCGCAAATCGTTGCCCGTATATGGCAAGGGCGAGAATGTTCGTGACTGGCTCTTTGTAGAAGACCATGCACGTGCCATCGACCTTATCTTCCATGAAGGCAAGATAGCCGATACCTACAACATCGGCGGCTTCAACGAATGGAAGAACATTGATCTCATAAAAGTCATCATCAAGACTGTTGACCGCTTATTGGGACGCAAGGAAGGGGAAGACTTGAATTTGATTACCTACGTTACCGATCGCCTCGGCCACGATGCACGCTACGCTATTGACTCTTCCAAACTACAGAAAGAACTGGGTTGGGAACCGAGCCTCCAATTTGAAGAAAATATCGAAAGGACTGTCCGCTGGTACTTGGAGCATCAGGAGTGGATGAATAATATTACTTCTGGAGAGTATGAGAAGTATTACGAGGAGATGTATAAAGGGAGATAGTTTGGATTTGAAGATAATATAGCAGATATGAAACCATGGTTTGATCAGTTGCAATAGAAATGGGACTCAAGAAAAACATTCTATATAGCGGTTTTCTAACCACATCGCTGTATATCTTCCAATTTATTACATACCCATACGTGGCGCGTGTATTAGGAGTAACGAATATTGGCATCTGCAATTACGTACAAAGCATCGTACAATATTTTTGTCTCTTCAGTATGTTGGGCATCACAACTCTTGGTGTTAGGGAAATTGCTAAATGTAATGGAGATAAACTAAAATTAAATCAGACGTTTTCCCAGTTATTCACCCTAAATGCTATTTTCACAACAATCGTATTAGCCATTTATTTCTTATTGATAGAAACAATATCTAATTTCAGCCAGTATAGGAAATTACTATATATAGGTGCAACACAAATTTTTTTCGGAACATTTGCCGTAGAATGGCTTTTTCGTGGTCTGGAAGAATTTAAATATATCACGATAAGGACATTATTTGTTCGTTTGGCTTATGTCATATCAATATTTGTATTTGTTCGAAATAGTGATGATTACACGATATATTTCTGGATATATTCTGCGATGATTGTTGCCAATGGTATTATAAATTGGAGCTATGGAAAACGATTTGTTCAATTTTCCGTCCAACCACTATCTTTAGTTCAACCTTATGTGAAACCTTTGATTTTTTTGGGTTCCCAGTTAATACTTAATTCTTTATACACGACTTTTAATACCGTTTACTTAGGATTAACTTGCGGTGATACCCAAGTCGGATATTACATCACAGCTACTAAAATAGAAAATATCATATTAGCCCTATATTCTTCATTTACCCTTGCGATGATGCCACGCATCTGTTCGTTAATGCAGACTGAACAACAAGATCAAGATAATGTCAAGCAGCTATTACAAAGTTCTTTCAATCTACTTTTTGCATTCGTGTTTCCTTGTATCTTCTTTTCTGAATTTTACGCAAACGAATTGGTTTACTTAGTCGCAGGAAATGGATATGAGGGAGCTGTACTGCCCATGAGAATAGTGATGCCATTAATGTTAATCGTTGGATTGGAACAGATACTTATCGTACAGATTCTGATGCCAAGTCGTTCTGACAAACAAGTGTTTATAAACTCAATTATTGGGGCGGTATGTAGTATCTTATTAGATGTATTGCTTGTTTCCAAATTTGAAAGCATCGGTTCTTCTATTGTTTGGTTTGTTAGTGAATTAGCAGTAATGACTACAGCTCTTTACTTCGTCAAACAGAAATATCGTGATATTACATTTTTCACAAATATGATAAGGCATTTACTGTCCTTTATACCAATGTTATTGATCTATTATCTTATATCAAGAATAGTAGAACAAAGTTGGATGTGTTTTTTATTCGGCTTCATACTTACACTAGTGTATGGTCATATTGCATTGTTTCATGTAATCAAAAATAGATTATATGTCACGTTTGTTGACTTTTTAATTTTAAAATATATAAAAAAATGAAAGTGCCGGTAATACTACTCAATTATAATTCTTCAGCTGACTGTGGTAAGTGTGTTTCATTCCTCAAACGACAGAAAGAGGTGGAATTAGAAATTATCATTGTAGACAACTGTTCACGAGATTGTGCGGAAATCGAACGATTGTGCCAGGAACAAGGCTGTACATTTATTCCTGCGACAGAGAACAGAGGCTACAATGCCGGTAACAATATCGGTTTGCGTTATGCTTCTGAAAAAGGCTATAAATATGCCATGATTGCTAATCCGGATATGGAATTCCCGCAGGAAGATTATATTGTGAAGATGGTGAAGGTAATGATTGATGACGATGAAGTTGTTGTGTGTGGAACTGATATCGTGAATTTAGATGGGAAGCATCAAAATCCTCTAAGAGAACCTACTTATATTGAGGAATTGTTATGGCCAATTACTTTTTTACGAAACATAAAATCAAAAAAATGGTATCAATGTGATTACACACAATCGGGATACTGTGAAAAGGTAAGTGGTTGTTGCCTAATGTTACGTATGTCATTTTTGCAAGGGATTGGATTCTTCGATGAAAATACATTTCTATATTGTGAAGAACCGATTTTGGCAAAACAAGTTCAGAAAGCTGGCAAACAGGCATACTATCGGGCAGATATTCAAGCTTTTCATCACCACATCAGCAGTGAAAAAGGTGACTCTAAAAAACGGGTTGCCATATTTGAACAAAGCAGAAAGTACTATTTAAAGAATTATAGCGGATATTCAAAATTTGCACTATCATGTTTGAATTTTTCCTATAAAATTCACCAACTACTATTTACAAAATAAAAATCATTAATTGCAAAATGGTATGGCTAGATAAAACTATAAAAAGAAGAAGTGAAGCGATTGACATGATAAAAGGATTATCAATAATGACACTTTTTTATCTACATTTTGAAAACGGATGGATGGATAGCACCTACAATTTCTTTTTAGTGCGCTCCCCTGTTTTTTATATGGTAGTAGGTTGGCTGTGGGGAATGTCATCCAATCGCCGGACTGTACAGCAGCATTGGAAAAAGAGGGTACAAGGATTGGTAAAGCCATACATTTGGTTCTCTCTTGTTCTCCTCCTATTTGATACTTTAATGATAATTTTCCAATTGTTTGAATCTTCTATTCTATGGAGAGATTTATATAAAACATTATGTTTTAGAGGTATTGGAACTTTGTGGTTTCTTCCTGCCCTTTTAGGTGGAGAAATCGTGTTTCTATATCTTCAAAACAAATCGAAATATCTGAAAATTGTAATATACGCAACCACTTTCAGTATCATTTGCATTTACAATTGGTGGTATTTAACCCGCTTTAATAACATTATAAACTCTCCATTTAGGGTGATTAAGGATATTTCTGACTGCTTTATTTTCCTTTCAATAGCATATGTAATCAGTTCACATATAGGCAGAAAGTTGATTAACCAATCAAAAGTGATAAAGTTTGTTATTGGATTGGTTTTATTGGGTATTGACTTCTATTTTATGAATTTCATACAATCACCAATTGTAATAAAAGAAATTGTATTTATTGCAGGAAATGTATTGGGGGGCATTGGCATACTACTATTGTTTACATTGGTAGAACGATTCAAGCCAATCGAAATGCCGTTAAGCTATTGCGGTCGAAATTCGCTGATTATTATGGCTGTACATTACGGTATATTATTACAACTAGCTCTTGTTTTTGATAAATTTGTAATGGGACATACTGAATATTCAGGAGCATATACATTAATATATTTTGCAGTAGCAGTTATCCTACAAGTATTGATTATCAAATTAATCAATTCCAAGTTTAGATTTTTGATTGGTAAATAAGATGAATTTATATCTCCGAAAACATTTTAATGAGGTTTATTGGGTAACATTTATCCTATTCCTTTTCTGTATTCGATATATTCCATTGGAAACGAGAGCAGGACCAAGTATGATAAAGATTGCCACATCGGCAATTTGCCTCTTTTTGTTATTCACGAAAGGTTTCTATATTACAAGAGCATTAATGCTATTATTACTATATGTTTCCATTGTGTTTTGTACATCCTATCTTAGACCACAAACATACCGGTGGGAAACAATATTATATTTAATATCATTTGTTCTTACCTACATTTATTTCTATGACCGAATTGTAGTTCGCCAACTTTTTACTCATGAGTTTTTCATCAAAATTCTCAGGTTTATTTTGTTGGCATATGCCATCGCTCTTATCATCCAGCAATGCGCATTGTTAGCAGGTTTCCAAACTTTGCCAATTATCAATCTGACTCAATTCTTAGACAAAGGTCTTGGTTCAAACGCCCTTTCCGGAGAGCCATCCTCTGCAGCACGAGTTATAACAGTAGCAATGTTCTGCCTGGTGCGTATGTACGAACATCATTTAGGGCACAAACCAACCGTTAAAGAACTTTACCACTTGGCGAAATATCCAGTGCTCGGTTATGGTTGGTCGATATTGACAATAGGCAGCGGAACAGGTTTTATTGCATTGGGATTATTGGCTTTGTATTTTATACAACCTAAATATATTTGTATTTCTTTATCAACTTTGGCAATAGTTTTTGTAATCATTCCATATATCGAATTTATACCTTTGCAACGAGCCTACAACACGTTCCTCGCCACATTGACATTGGATAAAAGTGTGGTCATAGAGACAGACGATAGTGCAGCTGCCCGTGTTGTTCCACTTATCAATACACTTACCAATCTAGACCTATTTAATTGGCAAACATGGTTTGGGCATGGTGTTGACTATATAAAAAATATGGGAGGACATACAGATCAAATGTTAGCTCGCTATATAGGATGTATTGGAGAGTACGGACTAATTAGTTTTATTGTGATGCAAATAACCGTCTATAAATGCTTCATTAGAAAGTTTCTTTCGCTTGAAACATTATTTTGGATAATTTTATTTGGCGCAACTTTTGGAAATATTGCATACACATGGGGGGTAATAATGTTGATGACGGCAACAAAACATTTTATAGAAAAGCCATTTATAAATAATGAAGAAGAACAATGAATAACGGATTTTGGGCAGATAGAGCAAAATTCATTGGCATTATGTTAATGCTGTTAGCTCACGATTCATTGGCGATAACCATATCTTTCCTTTAAGGAAATGTCAAGACCACCTCTGTCTTTATGGTTACAATCATTTGTATCTTTGCTTTCAGGATGTTTTGCAAGTAACAAACTTGTCCTATTCAAGCAGTATCTGAAGAAAAATACCAGGTAATTGCCAATTCCTTATATCTGTTTCTATTAGAAATCACCAAAAGACTTGGAAATATATTGTCTAATATTTCTATTCGTAATTATTCATTGACAGTTGCACTAATAATGGTGATAATTATAGCTTCTGTATATATTCCCATTATTTACTTATGCAATAAAAAAACACCATTTTATTGGGGAAAAATAAAAAAATAGTCAAATCAAACACTTAAAGGATAAAGGATATGATACCTAAAATAATACATTATTGTTGGTTTGGAAATAATGACTTGCCAGAATTAGAACAGATGTGTCTGAAATCATGGAAAGATAAACTTCCTGACTATCAAATAATGCGCTGGGATGAGAGCAATTCAAATTTGACAGAATGTGATTATGTATGTCAAGCATACGAAAAAAAGAAGTACGCATTTGTAAGTGATTATGTTAGGATCAATGCCCTCTATAAGTATGGCGGTATCTATCTAGATACAGATGTAGAAGTGTTAAAATCATTTAATCCATTCTTAACAGAAACTGGATTTTTAGGATTTGAAAATAGGACAACAGTAGGTACAGCGGTTATGGCATGCGAAAAAGGTGCTGATTTCGCAAGAAGAATGATTGAGTACTACCGGTCACACCCATTTATAGACAATTTGGGTAATATCAACCTGACAACAAATGTCACTATACTGAATTCTATTCTTGAAGAAAAAGGAATGAAACGAGAAAACAAGAATCAGATGATTGACAGTATAAAAATTATGCAAAGAGATTTCTTTTACCCTAAAAAAGTATCAGAAGAAGAATTTTTTGCAACAGAAAATACATTTTGCATTCATCGCATGAAAGGAAGCTGGCTTACAGATAGGCAAAAGAAAAGAGGGTCTAATAAATTTTGGATTAATGTTTGCCGTCCCATTCTACGGAAATTTCAACAAGTAACACTTTTTCTGTTCGGAGAACAAACCATGAAGAAAATAGAATTATGGGTTAGAAATAAAATGCAATAATATGAATACAGACAAATTATATATATGGAGTTCCGAGCATGCTCAGATTCTATCTCAACTCTTTATTGAATTTAATAGGAAAGGTATTTCTTATTTTGTTTTAAGAAACCACGAAGGTCTTCCAGAAGTCAATTATTCAAAAGATGTCGACATTATTATTCAACCGAGAAAATATGCCAAGGCACGACAAATATTATTGGAAATATTTAGACGAAATGAGCTGTCCCATTATTATATAATGAATTTCGAACGAGCTCATTGCATCTTTGGAATGAATCCAGACTCAAATATTTCAATCCACATAGATTTGATTGAAGGATATGCAAATAAGGGATATGAAATATTGTCATTCGATTTTTTGTATAATAACACTGTCCAATATAAAAACTTTAGAATCCTCAATGTCCCTTTAGATGCAGTGATGTTACTGCTCTACAAAGTAATAGGTTGCAAAGAATTAAAAGATAAATATCGCCAAACAATACATACTGCATATAAAAATGATCCAGAGAAAATACAAGATTTACTTATTCAAGTATTAGGTCAACATTGCGGAAATCAGATATTTGAATACATTAAAAATTCTGAATATGACAAAATCATCAATAGTTCTAAACAAATTAACAATATTGCCAAAAAACGGACATTCCTAAAAAAAACGCTAAAAACCATTGCTGGAATAATCTATTTTTTAGCAGAAAAATCGTGGAGAATGATTATATGTCCTTCGAGATTCCAGAAAACAATAGCTGTTGAAGCCCCGGATGGTACAGGTAAAACGACCTTTATTGATAATTTAATTTTGGAAATTGCACATTTTTTTGTCAGCGATATTTCCAAATCAAGAATTTACCATTTTCGACCGGAAATACTGCCGAATCTTGGTGCTGTCGGAGAGAAAGCCAGAGTAATTAAACAGGACAAGAATTTTACCGTTCCACATAGGGCAAAACCGGTAGGAGCATTGTCTTCATTTGTTCGGATGACATATTATTGGCTCGACTACGTGATAGGAATGCCTTTAATTTTAAGAAAAAATGCCCAATTTGATAGAATTACTATATTTGACCGTTATATCTACGATTTTCTTGTTGACCCTTATCGATCTCGAATAAAATTGCCGTATTGGCTAAGATGTACTTTTTCTAAATTAGTAAAACAGCCTAAAGTTGTATTTGTATTGGATGCCGATGCAGAAACCATATATGCAAGAAAACAAGAATTGACAAAAGAGGAAATCAACAGACAATTAATTGATTTCAAAAAATTGTCAAAAATGGGAAAACGAGTACATCTCCTTGATGCCACGCAACCTCCTGAACAGATTGCAAACGATGCAATAAAGATAGTATTAGACACTTTCACGAAACAATTATAAATAATTCAAGAGATTGATTAGATGAGAACAATTTTGATTTCGGCATACGGATGTGAACCATTGAAAGGCTCAGAAGCTGGAGTTGGATGGAACTGGATACTGCAAATGGCAAAAACAAATTATTTGCACGTTATTACCCGCGCAAATAATCAAGATTCAATAGAGGCGCATTTGCCAAAAGATGTAAAAGACAGGATTACTTTCTACTACTATGATACGCCAAACTTCATCAAACGGATGAAGAACAAGGCAAAAGGATTGTATTTCTACTATTTCTGCTGGCAGTTGGGAATAATCTCTTTGGTTAGATGTATACTAAAACAGAATAAAATTGACTATACGTTGCATCTCACGTTTGGAAGTATGTGGATGCCAACTTTCCTCCCCTTTTTCAAGACTCCATTCATTTGGGGGCCGGTCGGAGGAGGCGATTGCGAACCTAAATCATTCCTTAAAGTGTTGCCATTGAAACAACGAATAATACAATCTGCCCGCTACGCGATGAACGTTCTTTCGTTTTTACATCCATCTATAATAATTCCATCAGCAAAAGCAAAAGCAATTTTAGTACGCACTCCTAATTCGGCAAACGTCATTCCGAGTTATTTCAGAAAAAAGACAAAAGTCATTCTTGAAACGGCAATGGAAGACACAATTTTTACACTTCATAAAATCGCGCGACAGGATAAACATGGTTTGCAATTAATCACAACTGGCAGGCTACTCCCCAGCAAGAATATTCTAACAGCTGTCAAAGCATTGCAATATCTTCCTAATAATCAAAATATTACCCTTACTATTGTAGGCTCCGGTTATCAGAAAAAGGAAATTGAGGAAATTGCGCAAAAAATAGGCTGGAAAAGCAATGTAAGTATTATTGCAGAATTGCCTCGCCAAGAAGTACTGAAATTGGTGGAACAATCCGATATCTTTCTATTCCCAAGCTTACGGGAGGGAGGCAGTTGGTCGTTGATGGAAGCTATGGCTATCGGATTGCCCATAATTTGTCTGGACTGGGCAGGGATGTCTATCACCACTGATAATGATTGTGCGATTCGGTTGCCGGTCAGCAACCCGGAACAGATGCCGAAAGACATGGCTACTGCAATCATAAAGTTGATTGAAAATCCGGAATTGCGCAAACAGATGGGAGAAGCCGGGAGAAAACGTATTAAGGAAGTTTTTACTTGGAAGGAAAAAGGGCGCTTTATGGAGAATTTATTTAAAGAACTGGATGCAAAAAAATGAACGTTTCAGATTTGTATTCTCATATTGTTGTTTCTAATTCAGGCAACCGTTTTTATCGTTTCTCCAATGCTGATGGTAAGACATGGATAATACCTGCACGGAACATGCGGATAGCCATGAACTTGTACCAACCCAGTGGGCGAAACGGCAAGCTAGTAAAAGCATTGTTCCCTTGGCTATATGGAATACCGTTTGTATGGAGGGTGATTCATGCTGAAAAATTGCACTATAAGCTCAGAGACGAACTGAAACAGTTGCTTTGCAGGCTATTCCATGAAGAAGAAATTGAATTTTCGCTTTTTGGAGGTACGCCTTGTGTACATCAAAAGGTGACGATACAAATAAGCAAGGGATGTCACATCTTGGGGTATTGCAAAGTAAGCGGTAGCAATGAGATAGCGGAATTGTTTCAGAACGAAGCAGACTTGCTGGAACTTCTGAAAAAACAAAATATGGACGGAGTGCCTCAATGTCTCTATTGTGGAAAAATGGCAGAAGGTTTTTCTCTTTTTGTACAGACTACGGCAAAAACACAACAGTCGAAAGTGCTACATGAGTGGGGCATCTTGCACGAACATTTTCTGGATAAATTGCAAAGAAAGACAATTCAGAGTATAACATTTGAAAAGAGCGATTACTACAAGACGCTACAGGGCTTGCAATCGCATTTGGATTGGCTTCCGGAGTTCATGAACCGAAATGTTATCGAAAAGACAATGAATAAAATCGTTAATCCATATAAAGGGAAGATTGTGGATTTTTCGGCTTACCATGCCGACTTCACCCCATGGAATATGTTTGTAGAGAAGAACCGTTTGTTTGTCTTCGATTGGGAATATGCCCGTACGACTTATCCTCCGATGCTGGATCGTTATCATTTCTTTACACAAACCGCCATTTTTGAAAAGCATTGGCAGGAGAAAGAGATTATCGCATTCCTCCAATCTCCTGATGCCAATTGGGTAAATAGGGAGATATACACACTTTATCTTTTGGACATTATTTCCCGATTTACGGTGCGTGAAAAAGGAACTGTTGAGGGGGATATTGCTCAGTCGATGAAGATTTGGAATGACTTATTGATATATCTAAATAAATGAAACACATTATCTGCTTTCACCTCTTCAATGATTACAGTGGTAGCCCTAAGGTCTTGAAGATGGTCTTGGAGGGTTTGTTAAAGAAAGGCTATCAAATAGATTTGGTTTCTTCTAAAGGTGGAGCATTGGATGAACTGCTGCACTATAATAATTTGCATAAGCATTCTTATCCCTATAAATTTTCAGACAATGCTCTGTTTACAATGCTGCGTTATTACTTGGTGCAGCTCTATACTTTCTTTCTGTCCTTCCGCTGGCTGTTCTATAAGGATGTAGTGTTTTATATCAATACCCTGCTGCCTGTTGGCCCGGCATTGGCAGGTCGATTGATGGGCAAACGTGTTGTCTATCACTATCATGAAAACGCTTTTGTCAAGGGGGCTTTTTATAAGACTTTGGCTACTCTGATGCAAAAGTTGGCTCATGAGATTATCTGCGTTTCCCAATACCAAGCATCATTTCTAAAACGCACACATGGAGTAACAGTTATCCCCAATGCTTTACCTAAGGAATTTACAGATAAACTTATATTTGCACCGGAGGCTGCTTTTGAACGGAAAACGGTCTTGATGCTGTCTTCATTGAAAGATTATAAAGGAACACGGGAATTTATACAATTATCCCAAAGGTTACCGGAATATAAATTCGTTTTGGTCATCAATGACACACAAGAGAATATTGACAAGTATTTACACGACAATAATTTAACAAATATTAAGGGCTGACAATTTATGCTCGGCAGAAAAATGTCGCTCCTTTTTATAATTCAGCATCGTTAGTCATCAACTTGACTAATCCTCAATTCGCTGTAGAGACTTTCGGCCTAACTCCTCTTGAAGCCATGAGCTCTGGAGTTCCTGTAATTGTCCCGACAGTGGGTGGTATTGCAGAAATGGTGGAAGACGATGTGAACGGATATAAAATTGATGTACAAAATCTGAATGCCATAGAAGACAAAATCCGGCAAATGTTTGAAGATGGGAAACTTTATTCAAAACTATCTAACAATGCCATATTGTATTCAACACGGTACAATCCGCATGATACATTAGATAAAATAATATACATTCTTATCAGTAATGAATAAAACAAACAAGTTGAAAATCTTGTCAAGACAAGATGATGTGGCCTCACTTTATAATAAAGCCTCTCTTGTTCTGAATCTTAGTAATAAACATAAATTCATTGAAACATTCGGGCTTACGGCTTTGGAAGCCATGAGTACCGGACTTCCTGTTATCGTTCCGACAGAAGGTGGTATCGCAGAAATGGTGGAAGACGGTAAAAACGGCTATAAGACTGATGTACAAGATTTAGAGGAAATAGAAGCACATATCAAGTTTTTATTATCTGACCGGAATCGTTATCAACAGATGGCAACCAATGCGCAAAAATATTCTCAATCATTCCGTGAGGAGAATATGATAAGCAAGATTGCCGAAATTCTCAAATAATACAAGATTTATGAAACGAGTTGCTATTGTGGGCATTCAAGGAGTGCCTGCCAAGTATGGCGGCTTCGAGACGTTGGTGGAAAACATCATCGGCGATAATTGTTCTCCGGAAGTTTGCTATACCGTTTTTTGCAGTGGTAAGGATTATACTACACGACCTGATACTTACAAAGGTGCCCGTCTGGAATATGTTCCTTTTTTTCATGCCAATGGCGTACAGAGTACTCCCTACGACATTTTATCAATGCTAAAATGCTTACGTGGTTATGATACTGTTATCATTTTAGGAGTTTCGGGATGTGTTTTCCTACCGATATTCAGACTACTATATCGCAAGAAACTTATTGTGAACATTGACGGTCTGGAGCACAAACGAGCTAAATGGGGTAAATTCTCCAAATGGTTCCTGCGTATTAGTGAAGCTATGGCTGTTAGATTCGCAGATGTGATTGTTGTGGATAATAAAGGTATTCAAGATTATGTTATAGAAACTTACGGAAAAGAATCAGAACTGATAGCTTATGGAGGCGACCATACGCAAAGGAAAGTGTCAGAAGAGCGGCAACAAGAAATTCTAAACAAATATGGAGTCAAACCGAATGATTACTCCATCAGTGTATGCCGGATTGAACCGGAAAACAATAGCCATATCCTTTGCGAAGCTTTTGCTAAAAGTGGCAAGGATTTGGTCTTTGTCGGAAATTGGAATCATTGTGACTACAGCCGTAACTTGAAAAAACGATATAGTTCGTACCGGAATATTCATTTGGTTGATTCTGTCTATGATCTTGATGAACTGTATGCTTTGCGCAATCAATGTGAGTGTTATATTCATGGACATAGTGCCGGAGGTACAAACCCGTCACTTGTTGAAGCCATGTCATTTGGCAAGCCGATAATAGCATTTGATGTGGTCTATAATCGCGAAACGACTGGAAACAAAGCCTACTATTTCAAAAATTGTAAAGAATTGATAGAACGGCTACACGAGGATAAAGACGGAACGCCCATGAAAGAGATTGCCCAAACTCATTATACATGGAAAACCATAACAGGACAATATGAACAACTGTATTGATGGATTCGGATTATAAATTGACAACATTTGAACAATAGATTATAGATTAGAGGTATGAACAAAAAAATGGTTTTGATCGGAATGCTTCTTAGTGCGCTGCCTTTAGGAGCTGTGGCACAGGAGGTTTTGAAGTCAGACACAATCCATACGGAACTGCGCTCTGACTTTTTGGAAGAACTCGGCGACACGACCGACCTAGTCGTAGCCGGTAGTGGAACAGGCAACTGGTTCATCAGTCTGTCCGGAGGAGCCAATTCCTTGGCGGCGGAAGGAAACCGGAGTTATGACAATTTTATTGACCGCACGCAATTCTCCTTACGATTAAATGTTGGTAAGTGGTTCACTCCCGTATGGGGTTTCCGTGTGCAAATGGGGGTTGGCAAGTTGTCCGGTCATTATTTAACAGGTAAGCATATCTATAACATTTATGATCCGGCATATGACCATGGCGTCATGCCCGAAGGAATGAAACCGTACCTGACGGAGAAGAATGGTCTTACTTGGTATCACCGCAAGTTCACTTATATGGACTGGTCCGTCAACCTGATGACGGATGCCGTCCGTTGGTTCACGAAAGAAAAGAAGCCTGTCGGACTGATATTGTCTGCCGGTCCCGGCTTCGCACACGGGTTCGCCTCACGAGGGGTATCGGCATCGAACTCATTCGCTTTCAATGCGGGCATCATGCTGAACGTGAACGTGCATAAGAACTGGGATGTTTTTGCAGAAGTTCAAGGAAATATTGTGGATGAGAGCTTTGACAACCATATTGGCGGGCAACCCAATAACCGGAACCGCACCATCGAAGGCTACGCAGGGCTGAACATCGGTGTCTCCTACAAGTTCGGCGGGCGGAAATTCGCCCGTTATGCCAAGGTACACCCCGTGACCTATGAGTCGGTACGCTATATCCAGCCTCCCACGAAGGTGGAAGTGGTCAAACCCGCCGCCGAAGAGGTCGTGACCGCCTTTGCCGTGCGCTTCCTCATTGACAAGTACAATATCGAGGATGACCAGAAATTGAACATCGACCGTATGGCACGTTATCTGAAACGCCATCCGGAAGCTCGGCTGGAACTGACCGGATTTGCTGACAAGGAGACGGCTTATCCAGCTTACAACATGAAACTGAGCAAGCGCAGGGTGGATGCCGTGCGTGACTACTTGACAAAAGAATGCGGCGTTGATGCCTCCCGGCTGGTCATCAAGGCTAAGGGCGATACCGAACAGGTATATAGCGAGGACTACCGTTGGAACCGGGCCGTGGTCATGAGAATAATCGACAATGAAAACAAGAACTGATATGAAAAAGATAGTAGCATCAATAGCGATGGTATGGGGATGCCTGCTTACGGCACAAGCCCAGGCTCCTCAAAAGGAAGTGAACCGGACCGTGCAAATGGATACGATAGAAGTGAATTACAAAACCCGTTACATCTCCTCCTTTTGGGATAATTTCTATATTGAGGCGGACTTTGCCGGACGAATGTTGATGGGTGAGGACGATGCGAGCCTCTCCTTTGGCAAGCGGCTGAAACCGGGATTCAGCCTAACGGTGGGTAAATGGTTACACCCGGATTTCGGCGTGCGCCTAAATTTTGGCGGTTCCCGGCTGAAGGGATGGAACACCGGTGCGACCGGCATCTATGCCTATCACGACGGCTGGGTGGACAATTTCGACCCGGTACAGGAATATTGGAACAGTAAAGGCGTGGACACGAAGAACGGCTACAAGCAGGATATGAAGTATTATGAGTTGAATGCGGACTTCTTGTTCGACCTCTACAATATCTTCACGTCCAACAACCGCCTGGACCGCCGGTGGACCTCACAAGGATATGTGGGCGTGGGCATGCTCCGCACCGCCAAGTACCATGGGATGGAAGACAACGTGAAGGTCGCCTTCCGATTGGGCGTAACCGGCAACTACAACATCACCGATCGGCTGGGCGCACACCTGACGGTGGGATGTGCGCTGACCGGTTCCAGTTTTGACGGTGAACTGGGTAAAAGTGACAAGTTCGCTGGTATCCTTAACGGCTCCATCGGTCTGAGCTACCGCATCGGGCGGCAGGGCTACAAGGTGGTGCGTCTCGTCCCGAAAGAGCAGCTTGCAGCCTTGAACAACGCCATAACGTTGATACGCCAGGAGCAGATTGTCCCCGGTGACACGATAGAGGTGGAACAGGAACGCATGACGGTCGGCAGCCTGCTGATACCTTCAGTGGTCTTCACCCCGGACAAGAACGAGTTCAACGAGGAACTGCAGATGGTGAATATCTTCCGTATCGCACGTTACATGATGCGTTATAAGGATACGAAAATCGCGATCGTGGGCAATACGGGAAAGACAGACCAACGGCTGGCCCGTAACCGTGCTGAAAAAATACGTGACATACTGGTCAACAAGTACGGTATCTTCCCGGAGCGCATGGAAATACGCACTTATGACGTGAATGCCAAATATGGTGTGACCGGCTATGAGCAGTCTGTCAACTTTACAGTGGTGGAATAAAAGGCAGCTTCTATATAAGCTATAAATCGATTTATAAACATTTAAAACTCAGATTTATGAAAGGAAAAATGAAGGAAAGAATCAACAAAGTGGAGACTTACGAGTCTCCCAAGTGTGGAGTTATGGAACTCCTTAGCGAAGGTCCGCTATTGAGACCTTCTTTGACTGATCCTGGAGATGGTGATGATGGACACATCCCTGGTTGGGATCATGAAGATCCCTATTCTTTAGATGGAAATGAAGATTATTATGATTAAGTGTATTTTTATGAAATCCTTTTTATTATGGAGTGTGGTCCTGTTAATTGGGGCCACCTCCTGCACAGATCAACTCATACAGCATGAGGAAAAACCGTCCGGTCCGGTTGAACTGACCTTCAGCGCGTCGAACGGGGAAATGGTTTCCGGCCCAACAACGCGGACCCTTGTACGCGAAGGCTTGCAGACATTCTGGGTTGCCAATGACCGGATCAGCCTGATTGACGGGGCGAACGTGAACAATCCTTTCATTACGAAAGACGGTGGCGTAGTGACTAATTTCAAGGGAAAAGTCACGCAACCATCGCCAGACTGGTATTGCGCCTTATATCCCTACAACCGTGACGCTCAATTTGACGAGAATACGTTTGTCTTTACAACTCGCCTTTACACACACCAGTATGCCGAACCCGGAAGCTATGCCTCCGGTATGAATCTGGCTGTGGGACGCTCACTGAGCGCAGATGCGCAGGATTTGGGATTTTATAATGCCGCCGCATATTTATGTGTGACAATTTCTCCGGAATACACGGGGGATGACATCTCTTCCATGCGCCTGAGCGGCAACAACGATGAATTGCTGGCAGGAGATGTGACCATTCCCGTACTTTACGAGGATGATATGATAGCTACGGTTATTGATAATGAAAACGCATCAGGGACAATCTATCTGGATCAAGCCGGACAGGGACAGACTTGCATAAAGGGTAAAAATTATTACTTCGTATTGGCTCCCACGAATATGACTGAAGGCTACACGCTGACATTGGTAAATGAAGAAGGCAGAACGGCTACAATACAAGAAGCCGGACCTGTTGATTTCGGCAGGAATGTAGTGCATGCTATCACCATAGAGGAGGCAACTTTTGATGGGGATGAATGTGGCAAACTCACTGATGATGGCCTCTTTACCGTGACCAGCCTGGATTGTCTGTATGAATGGGCGGAACGGGTGTCCGGCGGCGAATATGGCTTAGGATGCTATATCACAGCGGACATTGATTTTGCAAATGCTACCGACTCATGGCCGCAGCTCGGAACGGACGAACATCCGTTTACCGGCCGTATCATTGGCAACGGTAAAACCATCTCCAATTTCAAAAGTGAGGGTGACGCACGGTTTGCCGGTTTCGTCGCAGTCATGGGAGAAGGCGGCTCCGTGGAGAGCCTCTCGTTCGATTCGCCTACCGTTACTTCCACATATCATGGAGATACGGACATTACGGGCGATGATGGCTATGTGGGTACCATCGTCGGACGGTTGAACAACGAGGGCAAATTCAATTATACCGAAGCGTCTATCCGCAACTGCCGCGTGACGAACCCGGCTCTCAACGGAGGAGAAAACGTGGGAGGCATTGTAGGACGCAGCTACGGACGCAATGATGCCGTGGACAATTGTACGGTGGAAGGTGGGACAATCACCGGACAGATGTTCGTGGGGGGCATTGTCGGCAACACGGAAGGTATCATCCATAACTGCCACGTGAAGGGCGGTACCGTACTTTCGGCAGAGCCGATATTGTCGGAAGTACGCATAGGCGGTATCGTCGGCACAAACAACTCCGGCCAGATAGTAGCCTGTACGGCAAACGTGACGGTGAGCGGAGATACCGGCAGCAACAATCAGTTGGATTCCCGTTACGTCGGTGGTATCGCAGGAGCGAATAACGGCACCATCGTGGCCTGCGCTGCAAGCGGAAGAGTGAAAGGAGCCTACGGCGGAGCCATTGCGGGTGAAAGCTATGGGGACATCTATGCCAGCTACGCCAACCAGATGGAGGCTGCCGCGGTAGTTTACCGTATCAAGAAAAACATGAATGATGCAGCGGATGTGATAAAACCGACGTTCAAGGCCTGCTATGTGAAAGGTGGTGACCCGTCGATGCCTTTCTTCGGAACCGATGCGGAAAATGGGAACATAGTGGACTGCCAGGCGGTCGGCTCCCTTTCATCGGTCTTGTCTGCCATGAACGCTGCTATCGAGGAAGTCGCACAGGATTCGGAATATGAATACGGCGCACCGCATGCGTATGTGGAGAACACGGAAGATGACAGTAGTGCCATTCCTTACAAAGCGGTACTCCCGCAGGAATAATCCGGCGTGCATCCCTTTCAAGAGACACGGGAATTGCAGAAAATTCTTTCAAGAAATAGAAATATCCGGGAGTCCCATTGGGGTTAGTCCTGATTTGACAAACCAACTGACACCTTGTTTATAGTCGGCCGGATAGAATAGACTTTATCCCGACAATCCGGAGACCTCGACTATACCGAGATTTCCGGATTGTCTTTTATTGAGCGAAGATAAACATGAGATTATTTTACACCTATACCGTTGCCGGACACCCATTCAGGCTGGAGATTCCGGCTGACCTTCCCGTAGACGAGGTTCTGTCACCCTACCTCCCGTTCAAGACGATGGCGGAAGGAACTGCGGACCCGGCGTTCGCCCTATGTGTGGAGAAGACTGTCACGCCTCTAAGGGACAAAGCGCCGGGGCAACCGGTCTATAAAGGAGACACCCTGCCTTATCTCTGGCTTTACCGGAATGGCGGAAACCATACCATTGGCTTTTCCATGACACGGCGGGAGCCGGACTGCCTGCTGTTCGTATCCCCGTCCTATAGGGAAGCCCAGCTGCATATCCGCACCCAAGACACGTCCGGGCAGATTGCTTTTGCCCTGAATAGCAGCCTAATGCTGCTCTATGCGTTGAATACTGCCGGTAAGGGGACGCTGCTTGTCCATGCTGCCTGCGTGGAATATGAAGGCAAAGGCTATTTGTTCCTGGGACGCAGCGGTACCGGAAAGAGCACCCATGCCCGTCTCTGGCTGGAACAGGTACAGGGTTCCGTCCTGTTGAACGACGACTCCCCCGTCCTTCGTGTGGAGGATGACGGGAGTGTTTTTGTTTATGGTTCGCCGTGGAGCGGCAAGACGGCTTGTTACAGGAACTGTCGTGCGGAGCTGGGGGCCGTCGTACGTCTTTCCCAGGCCCCGCTTAATCGGATCAGGGCGTTGGTCCCGATCGAGGCCTACGCGTCCTTGCTCCCTTCTTGCTCGCGCATGCCATGGGAGAGGAAGATGGCGGACGGAGTACATGGCACGATAGAGCGGATTGTTGGACGGTGTGG
>ULUV01037062.1_pt1 | contig 26662 bp, 23 predicted proteins | sample 1958921 | NCBI WGS metagenome assembly ULUV01 (sample SAMEA4835772, study PRJEB28245) | human gut metagenome | biome: gut microbiome; material: fecal sample | place: Denmark | collected 2008
ACTAATGGACATGATTTCATAAAACGTTTCTGCCATCATCTCAAAGCCGGCAACTTAACCCATAGGCAAGAAAACGAAAACAGCATTCGAAACAGATTGCACCCATGTTTCCGTTTAGAAGCATTCGTTCAAACGCAATTATATCAAGATATATTGGATTGGGAGAATGCCAATGGAAGCAATATATTGAAAAGGCCCAATTAGTATAATAAATGGATACCCTTTCTATTTTCTAACTTGACGCACTTTGCTAACTGACGTACTTTTGTGCATATTGATAATTTGTCTCGCTCGCGTAACATGTATTTGTGTTTAAGGGGTGACACAGGTGTCAACTCGGAGAAAAAAACGGAAACAATTAGGAAAAGCGGAAGGAAATTTGTTTCTTTGCAAGAAAGAAAAACAGAATGACTGGCAACATAGAAATCCATATAGAAAATATTGGTCCTATACGCGACTCTCGAATAGAACTGAAGCCATTTATGGTATTCTCCGGTGAATCGGGAACGGGAAAGAGCTACACCGCATTGCTTGTGCACTACATATACAGAGTGTTGTGCAACAATGACATGTCTGGCTTTTTTGCAGAGAACAATGCCTCGTACGACAAGCATAAAGAGCAATTGCCCGATGCAAACCAAGGCGTACTCTATGAATTCACGTTGCAAGAATTTGAAACATGGTGTAACCGGTCTGCCATCAAATACGTGGGAAAGATGCTTGGATATTATGCTTTAGAAGGAAAAGTTTCCATCAAATTCAACGGATTATCAACAGACCGATACAAATTCACCTATGCCAAAGAAGTGCTGGAAATGGATGGAGAGATGAAGTATTACGATACTGTATCAATAAATAATGACTTACCCCTCCGCCTTCCTTATAATTCTACGGAATGGGATGGAATTCCTTATATGTTTCTTTTCACCGAATATATAAAATCAATATTCGGAATCAACCAAAGAAGCACCTTCTTGTTGCCGCCCTCACGCGGGGGAATCGTCTGTCTGAACGACATCGGCAGAAGCGCCCTGACCGGAATGTACAAAGAATTCATGTGGGACTTATCCAGCCTTAAGACAGCATCTCCGGGAAATGAGGCAACGAATGATTACGGTTCTGTTTTGAGTCGGACACTGATAGACGGAACAATCAACCTCCATAACAATGACTTGTACTACGAACAGCAACCTTACGGAGAAATCCCCATCATGGCCGGTGCAGCTTCCATCAAGGAACTCGCTCCTTTTGCCATCATGCTCCAAAAAGGATTAGTAGGCGACTACTCCATTATGTTTGAGGAACCGGAAACCAACCTCCATCCGGAACTCCAGATAAAAGTAGCAGACATATTGGCCCAACTTTTGCATAAGGGATGCCGTTTTCAAGTGACCACTCACAGTGATTACTTTCTCCGCCGGATAAATGACCTTCTCCGCTTGGATTTGTTGAAGGACAGGCTCGACAAGGATGAATACGAAACCTTCTGCCATGAACATCACTATAATCCGGAAGTAACTATTTCATCGGAACTTGTAAAAGCATACTATTTCAAACGCAACCCGGACAAGACGGTAAGTATAATAGAGCAGGACACCCAAAGTGGAATACCTTTTGACACGTTCCGTTCAGTATTGGAAAACCAACTGACAGACAGTTCATACGTTTACGACAAAATATGCGAACTGAATGGAGCAGCTGATTAAGGAATATAATGAAATATACCCCACCTATGCTTCAAATGGGGTTGTAGAGCTAAATCATACTTTTGACGAAGCAAGCAATAGCGGCAAGCCCAACACATTCCAACGTCTGACCGTGAACGGAATGAACGGCATTGTCATCCCAAACGTAATCGTGAAAGACAACACCTCCATTTTTAAAAAAGCAGGTTCAAAAGCCATTTTGAAAGATGACTGCGATGGAATATTCTTCACAGAACACGGTGGACAGAAATATATTTATCTATGCGAGTTGAAGAGTTCTTTTTCCACTCAACAGATAGCCAAAGCCAAAGACCAAATTATCGGTTCATACCTCAAGCTCCATTCTTTATTGAGTTTGTTGCAGTCGTACAACCCTGAAGAATGGATTATAAAAGGAATAATCGCCTCTTTTGCACCGGACACAGAACAACAAGCTCTCCTCTCAAGGCAAAAAGAGGCAGGGAATAAAATTTGTAATTTATGCTACAACCTCCATAGAGACAAAAAATATTGCATGCCGGAAAGCAATTGCAAGAAATTCTATTCCCCGATGAATGTACCGGAACTGACATTGCATTACGTTCCCGTACCAGACAAAAAAGCAAACTTTACAGTTGACTTCAAAGAGCTGGTGTAAGCCCCGACAACACCATGCCTTAATATTTCACGGAAGAAAAATTTAATCTCAATAATTATCTCATGATTAGTAACACCTGTATTCACAGGCGGTTAACTGTCATGAGGCGTTATGAGAGACTTACGGTCGAAACATACTAAAAAAGATATTTTTAGTATTCAAATACACGAATTCACCACTGATGACAAGCAGCGATTTTTTAGTACTTATATCACTATCCTATTAGCCATTGTTTCTACGGCAATAGCTGATAATAGCAAGCATACAAGCGCTTGTTTTTGATTCATTTATTTACAACGACAAAAAAGATTTCATGTTAGCATCTCAAAGAATCATTTTTAATACAAGTATCATGTATGCCAAGACGGTTCTCACTTTGGGCATTACACTGTACTCAACAAGAATTATATTAAACGAATTAGGAGAGAATGATTTTGGCATCTATAATGTAGTAGCAGGAGTCATTGCTATGCTCTCTTTCCTTACCCATGCCATGTCTCAATCTACACGACGATATATGTCTAATGCCATTGGAAAAAAAGACATCGAACTACTTGCTACCATATTCAAGTCCAGCATAAAAATTCATTTGATTTGGGGATGTGCGTTTGTCTTGCTTCTTGAGGTATTAGGAGTATTCTTGTTCAACGGTTTTTTAAATATTCCACCTCACAGATTATCAACCGCCTATTTCGTATTCCATTGCATGGTAGCCAGTACATTTTGTTCTATTACGGTCATTCCCTATGTTGCTGCAATAAATTCGCATGAAGATATTTTTGTTATCTCAATCATATATACATTAGAATCTTTTGCTAAGTTAGGGATAGCTTTCTACCTGCAATATACCCTTCATGACAAGCTTATAGTTTATGGACTTTTATTGGCAACAATATATTGCATCGCAACTTTAATATACAGATGGTATTGCCATACACATTACAAAGAAATACATATTAAAATAAAAACGAACAAAGACACCACTAAGGAACTCGTTAAATTTTCCTTTTGGACTGTCATAGGCAATGCCAGCAGAATAATATCCACACAAGGCTCCACTATTCTCTTGAACCTTTTTGGTGGAACTGTAGCCAATGCCGCCTATGGCATAGCCAACCAGGTTAACGGACAAATGAGCTTTTTCTCGGCCTCGCTACTGCAAGCCATAGAGCCACAAATAATGAAAAGCGAGGGAAACAATGATACTCATAGAATGAAAAGGCTAAGCCTACTAACCTGCAAATTATCATTCTTTCTAATCTCATTTTTCAGCATCCCTATTTTTTGCAAGATGCCTTACATTCTGAATTTATGGTTAAAGGATGTACCGGAATACACCGTAATCTTTTGCAGAATTATCCTATTGACAGCTCTGATGAGCCAAATTACGATGGGACTTCAATCTGGAATATACGCCAAAGGGCGTATCAGAAATTATCAGTTAGTCATGAGCATAATACAACTCCTCTCATTACCACTGGCTTTCATCTTACTAAAAGCAGGATTTCCTGTAGAAATCATTCTATATTCACTCCTAATGGCCGAAACCGCAATGGGCATATCCAGAATTATTCTTGCTAAACATCTCATTCACATAAAGATAGCAATACTGATAAAAGAGATGTTATTGCCTTCTCTGGCTGCATGTATCGCAACTTTTATAGCTGTAAACTATTCCTCTTCCCTATTCATGACAGATTCCATATTTACATTCTTAATGCTATGTCTTGAATCGTTTTTAGTATACAGCTGCTTATTTTGGATAATTGTGCTGAACAAAAACGAGAAGCAGTCATTTGTTAAATTATTAAAGAACTATTCATTTCTAAAAAACGAAGTCGTGCATAAACACAATTTTTGCACAAAAAAAGAAAATACAAAAAACATCTGAAATGAGTCTACAAATCAGTATTTACGATAAAATAAATTATTACCTGCTAATAACAGGTCTGATATTTGGTGTTATTTTTTACGATTTCATAGGAATAAGATTCGGATTCACATACATAGACGAATTTTTTGTCGCCATATTAGCTATGTACAGCATATTAAGAAGAAGATTTTCAAAGGATTTTTTCATTTTCATAGGAATAGCCCTATTTTATCTGCTATATTCTTTCATGTATCCTATCAATACCCATCAAGCCATCTTAACAGATTTTCTTATACAAATAAAACCTTTCATTGCCTTTTATTGCGCATATAATTTAGGAATATACATATCACCCCGATATTACAAACGCACCAGACAGCTTTGCATAATATCTGCCATAGCAATGATTCCCGTCGGTATACTGGGTGAAAGCTTTATGATGTCAATAGAACTTCATCCTTCTCGCTTTGCCACTATCATAACCATTCTCGGAACACTGTACTATTATTGCTCCCGTCAAGATAAACATGCCCGTAATATAGCTGCAATCATTTGGAGTATAGGGCTTTTTAGTTTAAAAGCAAAGTTTTATGGATTCTATGTAGCCGCCTTATTTCTTCTTTTCATTTATCCTAACAAAAAGTTTAAATTATCTCCCCGTATAATTATACTGCTTACAGCATGTTTGAGTATGGTCATATTTATTGCATGGGAAAAAATATCATATTACTACATTGCAGGAGCACAAGCAAGCAGCATATATGCACGTCCCTATCTATATATGAATTCCATAACGATTCTAAATGATTATTTTCCATTTGGCAGCGGTTTTGGCACTTATGCAACCCATGCTTCGAGCCAATTCTATTCTCCATTATATTTCAAATACAAAATGTACTTAAACTATGAAATAGGAAATAAACGATTCCTTTCGGATACTTTCTTTCCATCATTAGCCCAATTCGGTTATATAGGAATAACGCTATTCACGCTATTTTGGTATCGCATATTCCAAACCGGCAAAAAATTAAGGAATTTCAAAATCATATTACTTATCATTTTCTTCTTTGTTTTTGAATCTACATCAGATGCAACCTTTACACAAAACAGAGGAATATATATGCTAATTCTGCTGGCAATGTTCTTAAACAAAGAAAGATATTTAAAAGCAATTCAGAAGAAGAAGATATAAAATAACTGCAAACAACAATGTCTATCAAAACACTAAAACAACAATTACGTTCTGACTTCAGTATATACAACACCCCTACACTCTCAAAGAAAACATCAAAAGCACTAATCAAAGCGCTTAGGGGGGGTTAAAATATATTTACTATGTGATATTTATTCCTGAATACAAAGTTGTATTTTGGATGAGAATCGTCTCGTATTTCAGGCAAAAAAAAGCGTTCTTTATCATCTATTTATTAGCGAAACTAATGCACTATCATTATTATAATAAATATGGTATAGCACTCCCCATCGGACAAAAAATTGGTACTCCATTCATGATAGGTCACATACCAGGCATCATTATCAATGGCAATGCAACTATTGGCAATAATGTTTTAATAATGCAAAATGTCACTATTGGAAGCACACGAGGCAAAGGTGCGCCAAGAATAGGCAACAACATACTACTGTGTGCCGGCGCAAAAATAGTAGGAAATGTCAACATAGGAGACAATGTAGTAGTAGGAGCAAACGCAGTTGTTGTTCATGACATACCAAACAATTCTATTGTAGCAGGCATACCGGCAAAAGTCATAGGGAATGACCCCGAAAGAATTTTGAAATTCTATTTACCAAACTATAAATAATTATCAATCATGATTCCAAAAATTATCCACCAAACAGCAAAAAACAAAAAGCTCTCATGGGAAGAGCGAATGCTAAGAAAACGTGCTATGAAATTGATGCCCGACTATGACTTCAAACTTTATGACGACCAAGAGAATAGAGCCATTGTTGCAAAGCACTTTCCTGAGTACCTTTCAAAATACGACAACATCAACAAAGGCGTTGCCAAAGCGGACGTTATTCGCCTGATTTACATGTATTTATGGGGGGGGTACTATTGCGATACCGACTACAAATGGTTAGCCTCTCCAGACAAATTCAGCCTGAATGAGTGTATTTGCATTTTACCAATTTCAAGAGGACAAAAAGATAATATAGAGTGTTTGGGAAATGCGGTATTCGGTTCTGAACCGAAAATTGAATTTTGGAAAGACTTTATCGATTACTTGTTTCAAGATAGCGAAATTTCACAACTACAAGAAAATAGAATTGAAAAAGTAACCGGTCCGGAAGGACTTACCAAGTTTTTCTTGGCCAACAGAACCAAGTACCCATACATCACCCTCCCGCAAAGCAATATGTTTCACCCACGCCTCAAAGGAGTATCCGCATTAACAGACAGTTCAAGCATCGGGATTCACCACTGCTGGTCATCCTGGAGAAGCGGTAGTTTCAAAGACAAATTAAAAATATACATCAAACGAAAAATCACAGCTATTAATTAAAGCCTATGACAACTCGTAAAGATATTTATCATAGAATAGAATGGATTGACCAATGTAAAGCCTACGCCATCTTCGCCATGGTGTTTGCTCATTGTGGAGGCAGGATGGTGAATGCCGATGCGCAAACTGACCACTGGATTCATCTATGGCACATGCCACTGTTCTTTATCGTCAGTGGTATGGTGCTGAACGAAAAGAAGTGGATGGGGTGGAGCAACTATGGTCGCTTCGTGAAGAGCAGGCTGAAGACCCTGATTCTCCCCTTCTTATTTTGGGGAACAGTGTGCAATGTATGGATTTATCTAATTCTCAATTATTTACACATGGGGGGGGTAAATCCGCAGATTTAGGCCTGATGCTTGAAAAATATTACAATTTCCACGTAACGACCATCAGCGCCACGGGATGGTTTCTACCGGCCATATTCTTGACAGAACTGCTGTTTGTAGCAATGGCCAATGTAATAGGTGCCGGCAAGCGCACGACAATCTTCTATCTTGCATTGGTAGCAGCGGGACTTTTCTTCCTCGACTTCGACCGAACCCCACTGCTGTTCTCGCTCGACGTGGTGCCTTTCACTATAGCTTTCTTTGCATTCGGCTTTCTCTTCAAGCAACAGCTGACTGCAAACAAGCGTTTATCCCCTATCACGGTGATTGCACTGGCGGCAGCAGTGGCGGCTTGCTACTGGCTACCGGTGGAAGCCAACATCCGCGTGTGCCATTACAGCCCACGGTATATAGCATGGTTGGTCTGCCTGCTGGTGAGCTTCGCCTTGATTTACATCATAAAGAACAGCGAAGCCCTCATAAAACACTTTCCGGGTTATAAATGGATAGGTGAAACGGGCAAAAACACGCTGGTCATCTACCTGTTGCATGGAGAGATTCTCCGTGTATTACCCTTTGGAAGCATCGCAATAAACAGCCCACTTGCAACAACCGCCTGCCAACTGATGGTTACGGCAGGAGTAGTGGCACTTTGCCTACTGGCTGCACACTTCATCAACCGATTCCTACCGTGGAGTCTCGGAAAATTCTAAGAATAAGAACACAAAACCGATAAATGAATGCGAAATAGAAAAACGTCTTCTTGAAGCACTGTAGAAATAATGCAGGAAATTAGGAAAAGCAAAGTGAAATTCGTTTCTTTGCAAGAAGAATAGTTTCAAAATAACAAAATGGCGTTTACAGAACAAGAAAAACGGGCAGCTTGGAACAAGGCACGCGAAGTGGACGGGTATGATAAGAATATGTTCAGAAAAGACGCGTGCGGCGCATGGATAGCTTGGAGCAAATATGGCGCAAGAGACAATGATTACGGATGGGAAATAGACCACATCTACCCAGTGGAACGTGGTGGAGACAACCATCCGGAAAACTTACGTGCCCTTCACTATCGAAACAATACGAGCAAGGCCGATGATTATCCATCGTATATGGCAGCCGTACAAGCAGATAGCAATAGAAACGTGGTTTACGAGCGCCCGCTGACAGTAAACAAAGCCAAACAAAAGAGGCTATCCGACATTTATCATATAGACTGATAATACATCAAAATCTCAATAGAGTATGCTTCGTTCGTTACATATCATTTCATTATTCGGCATCTATACTTACACCATAGACTTTGCCGACTCTCAAGGCAAAGGTTTGAAATTCATTACCTCCCCAAACGGGTATGGGAAGACAACTCTTTTAAATCTAATTCATGCTTTTTATTCACAAAATTGGAGTTTATTTTTGCAAACCCCTTTCAAGAGTATCACCTATACGCTTGACGAATGTGTTATCCGAATCACCCGACTTCAAAACAATGAAGAGGAAGAGAATTCTGATGAAGAACCGGGCTATGACAAATACATGGAAGTAACCATTCTTTCGGCAGACGGACAATCCCCCATCGAAAGTATCAGATATGACTTGGAGAAAGAAACGAAAGAACAAGAAAGGCACAAGCAAGCAAGCAACTCTTTATTACAAATGTATTCGAACATACAGCCGTGCTACTTCATCCATGACAACCGCTTGCATAAAACAAACACTCCTCTCTTAATAACCGAAGCGAACTCCAAAGAGCAAACTTCGATTACAGCTGATGCAGAAGACTTAACAGTCAAATTGGCTGAAACAAGAAACGGGATTTCGCAAATGACCACGGATTTGGAATTCACTGTCTCCATAAGCCGTGAAGAGTATCAAAGTGCCACGAAAGAGCTAGCTGAGTTCAATGCCCTATTAATGAAATACGGGCTAATGGAAAAAAACCTTATCACGGATTACCGAGAAGACAACGCCTTGTACTTAGGTGCCTTGATTAAGGCTCTTCGCGCAGCCCAAAAAAAATATGGTTCTTTTGTCCAAAAGTTAGCACTGTTTGAGAGAATTATCATCCGAAGCGAATTAGCATATAAACAGATGGAAATCCATCCACGCTATGGTTATCGGTTCATTGCCGAAAACAAGGAGCGAACCATTTTACGCTCAGATACCTTGTCCTCGGGCGAACAGCATCTGATAATCATGACCTATGAACTATTGTTTAAAGCTCCGGAAGAGTCGCTGATACTGCTTGATGAACCTGAACTTTCGTTTCATTTCCTTTGGCAATCCAATTTTCTGAATAACCTGCAAGACATTCGCGAACTGCGCCCTCGACTGCAATGGATAATCTGTACCCACTCTCCACAGATATTCGGAAGAAAATGGGATTTGTCTGTAGACCTCTATGAACTGCAACAGCACAAAGATTCAGTAGAATGAACACTTTACAAAATTCTATATCCGATACCGGCACCGCCTATACCGTTGACACCATATTGATGCAACAGAGGACACCAGCGGCAGCCACACATACATGGATAGTGGCAGAAGATATAGATGACGTGCGAGTGTATGAAAAACATACGGACAGAAACAAAGTCAGCGTACTTCCGTCAACCGATTATCCGGCTGGTGACAAAGGATGCGAACACGTGGAGAACATTGTAAGCCTCGTCTTGACTTCATATCCCAACGCTCATGTATTGGGTATTCGAGATTGTGACTACACACGATACGAAATACCGGAACACATCCATCCTGCGAATATCCTTGCGACAGACGAACGTGATGTGGAAATGATGTTATTCAATGCACCTTCCGTCCGGAATTCTCTGATGGATTGGTCAGAAAAGTTACTCCCGAATCTGAATTTGGCTATTTCCCATACCCGGTTTATGGGTTATCTTAGGATATGCAACCATGTCTGCAAATTGGGATGTAAATTCAAGAAAAAAGTAAAACTATCCGGGACATGGGATGACAATACGCATCGTTTTTCTGAAGACTGGCAAGAGACTCTGCTGCAAAGATTCATGAGTAATTGTGGCAACGAGGAACCGATGCTATACATCACAAGCAAAGAAGACCTCAATGATTTTATCAATGGCTGGGAACTAGAAAAAGAACCTTGGGGAAATATTTGCCAAGGGCACGACACCGTCTGGACTCTTTCTGTCCTGATGAAAAAAACAGCATCTTCAGCGAAACAAGCATCATGAAACGCATGACCGAAAGTTATTCCACAGAGGATTTTAAAAGAACCCAACTCTATTCCAATATAGAATCATGGGCTGTATTGAAAGGAGTCGGCATCCTAAAATAGTCATTTGATTTCTGCAAGTTGTTTAACGCAGAAAATCAGATTGTTTTGCAAAATTTTCAAATCAATATCACATATGAATGTAGCAATTGTTGGCACCGGTTACGTCGGCCTGGTGTCCGGTACCTGTTTCGCGGAAATGGGAGCGCACGTCACTTGCGTGGACGTGGATAAAACAAAAATAGAATCATTGCAGAACGGTCAAATACCTATTTATGAGCCGGGGCTGGACGAAATGGTAGCCCGCAACCATCACGAAGGGAGACTGAACTTCTGCACCGACCTGACTTCCTGCCTGGACGAGGCAGACATCGTGTTCAGTGCCGTGGGGACACCGCCCGACGAGGACGGAAGTGCGGATTTAAAGTATGTACTTGCCGTAGCTGAAAAATTTGGTCGTAACATCCGGAAATATACCATCCTCGTAACCAAATCGACCGTTCCGGTAGGTACGGCAAAAAAGGTGAAAGCCGTTATCGAGGAAGAGTTGAAAAAACGGGGAGAGAATATTCCGTTTGACGTAGCAAGTAACCCGGAGTTCTTAAAAGAAGGCTCGGCCATCAAAGACTTCATGTCTCCCGACCGCGTAGTGGTGGGAGTGGAATCGGAGAAAGCCAAAGATGTGTTAAGCAAACTCTACCGCCCGTTTCTACTGAACAATTTCAGGGTGATTTTTACTGATATACCCAGTGCGGAAATGATAAAATACGCAGCCAACTCCATGCTTGCCACCCGCATCAGCTTTATGAACGACATCGCCAACTTATGCGAACGAGTAGGCGCCGATGTAAACATGGTGCGCAAAGGTATCGGTTCGGACAGTCGAATAGGCAACAAGTTTCTCTATCCCGGATGCGGCTACGGGGGCAGCTGTTTTCCAAAAGACGTGAAGGCCCTGATTAAGACTGCGGAGCAAAACGGGTATTCTATGCAAGTGCTGGAAGCTGTGGAGAAAGTGAACGGACTACAGAAAGAAATTCTCTTCAACAAACTGGACAAACACTACAACGGTGAACTGAAAGGTAAGACTGTAGCCATCTGGGGATTGGCTTTTAAACCGGAAACTGATGACATGCGCGAAGCGACCGCACTAATCACCATACAACAACTGATTGAAGCAGGATGCAGGATAAAAGTATTCGACCCTGTAGCAATGGACGAGTGCCGGCGGCGCATAGGCGAGCGAGTGACGTATGCCACCGACATGTATGATGCCGTATTGGATGCAGATGCCTTATTGCTATTGACGGAATGGAAACAGTTCCGCCTGCCCAGCTGGGGCGTGATAGCCAAAAGCATGAAGACTCCTTTGGTAATAGACGGGCGAAATATCTACGATGCCGAGGAGATGAGAGTACACGGATTTGAATACTATTGCATCGGTAGATAAATGATGAAAAAACAAATACACTTGGTAATTGTACGCTCAGGCGGCAGCATCATCAATTTCAGCTCTTACAACTGCCAGGAACTGGGTTTGGCAAAAGCATTGAGTAAAAAAGGCTGGAAAGTAAGCATCATACTGGCCGGGCACACTTATCGTGAAGAACGAATAGAAATAATGGGGGGCAAAGAGGTAACCGTCTACTCCATGACCTTCAAGGCACTAAACCAGCAACTGGCACAATTTGAAGGTATGGAAAGATTGCTGGAAAAGCTGCATCCCGACTTGATACAGATTCATGAATTCGGCATGTGGATGTCGTTCACCGTAACGCGATGGGCACAAAAGCACCAAGTAAAGACCTGCTTGATTCAAGGCAGCTATCGCCCCACACAAAAACCGATATTCAAGCAACTTGAACTGCTGTTCAACACTACTTTTGGGAAATATGTACTGAACCGCGTTCAAGGCATAGGATATAAATCTCCGCAAGCTGAAAAGTATATCCGCCAATACACCGGCAAGAAATGCCTACCTACCTATATAGGACTGGATGAAGAGCGTTTTTACCACACAGAAAGCAAAGAGTGGAGAAAAATGCCGGAAACAGAAAACAAGCACCTATTACTTTATGTCGGTACTTTGGAGAGCAGACGAAATCCTCTTTTTCTGCTCGACGTGATGGAACGCCTGCCCGACAACTATCTTCTGATGATTGCAGGCGATGGTATCCTAAAAGAAAAATTAAAAAAAGACATCCAAGACAGAAATTTGGAACAAAAATGTGTCATACTCGGCAAGCTAAGACAAGAGGAACTTCCTGCGCTCTACAAAGCGTCTGATTTATTTCTGTTGGCTTCGGACTACGAAATATACGGCATGGTGATTCTTGAAGCGATGTACTTTGGCACACCGGTCATCAGTACTCTAACAGCAGGTGCTGAAGTCCTGATTACATCCGGAGAAGACGGAATGATTATCCCAAACAAAAAAGCCGACACATGGAGCCACGTCATTGCAGAACTCTGTAACGACACAACAAAGTTGACAGCCATGAGCAGCCGCGCTTCCAAAAAAATAACGGATGAACTGGTTTGGGACAAAGCGTCCGAAAGGTTTATTGAACTCTATAATAATATAACAGAAATGAAAACAAAAGGCTTCTACCCCCATTGATATTTGTTAATGATACATATCCCGATCACTGGCTTTCTTGGTGAATACGCGCAAAGACAGAAGCTGTCGAACTTCCATCAGGCACAATGCTGATTGGCGAATATGATAGATACAAATAATGAGAACAAACTAATATACAAAAGCACAATTATGAAACAAAAAAAAATACTGCTGGTGACTTATGACATTTCTCCTTATAAGGGCAGCGAAGCATCGGTCAGCTGGAACTATGTGTTCAGCATGCAACACTATCACAAGCTGACAGTGCTCTATGGCAAAGGAAAAGAAGACATAGAACATTACTTGCAAACCAATAGTATGAAAAATGTGACATTCTACAACCTTTCACCACTGCCTACTACAGGAAACAAACTGGCACACCATATCAGCTACAACCTAAACTACATGAAATGGCAGAAAAACGCATACCATCAAGTTAAGAAATGGCTAAAGGACGGAAGAATAGACATTGTGCATTACCTGAATCCTATCGGATTCAAAGAACCAGGCTTCCTATGGAAACTTCCCATACCCTATATATGGGGACCTTTACAAGCAGTGGAAAACCGCCCTCTTTCCCTTTTCCCGGCATTAAGCTTTAAGGAAAAAATCAATGTGCTATTTAGGAGAATTGTCCATAATGGGGCTTTTGTTCTGCTGCCTCGCGTCCGCCAAGCCATGCACCGGGCAGATTATCTGTTTGCAGCCACACCAAACACTGTACGGATGATAAAGAAATTCTACGGTCGGAAAAGCTTTTATCTCCCCGAAAACGGTATCTTACAGATGAACCGCACGCAGCCCATTGAACGCCAAAAGGAAGAGATATTGCAAATAGTCTGGATTGGCGCCCTCTGCCCGCGCAAGGCACTCATCATCCTACTGGATGCACTGAGCCACACACGTAGCCGCCAATGGCATTTGGATGTCATAGGGGTGGGTAATTTATTTCAACAATTAAAAGAGAAGTCCGAGCAACTGGGTATTGACTGTCACATCACATGGCATGGAAGTATCCCTCGCACAGAAGTATTGCAACTGATGAAAACAGCACATCTGCATGTCATCTCATCGCTGGGCGAAGCCACTACCACTGTACTTTGGGAAGCTATGTCGTGGGCAGTGCCTACCATGACTCTGGACCACTGCGGCATGGCAGGCGTGGTGTGCGAGAAATGTGGCATTAAAATTCCCATACATTCATACAAACAGGTAGTAACAGATATGGCCGAACATATAGATTATCTGATAGAGCAGCCTGAGATAATCGGTCAATTGTCACAAGGAGTTATAGAGTGTTCGGAAAAATTCATGTGGAGCAACCGGATAAAAATATTCAATGAGGTATATGAAAGAATCTGCAACAAATATTCTATTCATTAATAAAAAACAACATTATCAGATATGGAACAATCAGAAGAACTAAAAGAGTTAAAAGACGCATTGGAGATATTAGAGTATCATTATTCAGAATATAAGGAATACAAGTCCAAGTCCAAACGTGGTAGGTCGAAAGACAGAGAATATGCACTGTCTGAAATGATGGCACATGCAAAGTTCTTGCAGAATTGCCTGTCAACCCCCACCATATTTCCCCTTATTGCAAACGGCAGTCCATTCCAACTTGAAAGCTTTTGGAAATTCGCCGACAGTGATATGCCGGAGTACTTAGAAAAAATAAAGAGACGAATAGAGGAGCTTGAAAAACAATTCCCAGTTTGAGCTTGTTGTTGTCAGAAAAAGATGTATTTTTGTAAAGGATTCCATCAATTGCAACAATATGCAATCACATAATTTCAACTTTGAAGAAGAAAAGGCCGAGCCGTAAAATTTAAAAAAACAAGAATAACACCGCCTATTAACCGTTTTTTATTACTAAATTCGCAAAAAAGAATAAGAACGGAACCCAAACAAATAACAGTATGGCACAATTAATCATCAAGAATATAGGCCCCATTAAGGATGTAGATATTACACTGAATAAAGTGAATGTCATCATCGGACCGCAAAGCTCCGGCAAAAGCACCATCAATAAAATTGCCTGCTACTGCACTTGGGTGGAAAAGAAGGTATCCCTTGACCAAAGCTTTGACTTCTTCCTCACAGGAACCAATTTCTTGGATAGACTTGTGGAATTCCATAAGATGAAAGGGTATTTCCGACAAGAATCGTACATCGAATTCAGTTCAGAAGTGATTAAGATTACCTATGCTTATCAGGCTGATGCCATTCCCACATTCGAGTGGGTTAATCAATACGGCTATCAACGTACCAAAATTTCATATATACCCGCCGAACGTAATGTGGTATCGCTCATTGCCGGATGGGAAGAGGTAAAATTGCCCAACAACAACATTTTCAATTTCATGATGGACTGGAACATGGCTCGCAAGGCGTACACACCTGCCCACAGTCTGCTCATCGACTATATCAAGGGTAATTATTACTATGATGAGGAAGCCGAAACGGACTTTTTGCAAATGGAAAACGGAGACAAAATCCAACTGACGAATGCTTCGAGCGGACAGCAATCAATGATTCCGTTGTATCTGCTGATACGCTACTTCACCCAATCCATCTATGAGAAAAAGGAAGATACCAATGTAAAAAATAAGGAGAGAGAAGTTAATCTGATTCAACAACTGTTTTTACATGCCTTTCAGAGCATAAAAAACAACACCTCCATCTTGAAGGAAAACGAAAGCATACAGGATTTTATAGAAACCAACTTGTTCAACGACAATAGCAGCAACAGTGAACTCACCGAAAAAGGCGCACGGTTCTTGGATTCATTGTCGAAAAGTTTTTCTAATTTCATCGACACCAAATTCACAAGTCTATTTATTGAGGAACCCGAACTGAACTTGTTTCCCTCCACCCAACGCCAATTGTTTTATTTCATTCTTCAAGCCATACAAAAAGGCGGTCATAGGCTCTTCGTCACCACACATAGCCCATATATACTCTACGCACTCAACAATTGCATGATGGGGGCGCTGGTGAAAGATGAAATGCCTGAAGAGATGGCGCAAACCTTGGAAAGCTGTCAAGCATGGATAGCACCCGAATTGGTGTCTGCCTGGCAGATTGAAAATGGACAGCTGGTATCTATACAAGAGGAACAAACACGTAACATCGGCAAGCACTATTTCAACCGCATCATGAACGATACTCTGGATGAATACTACACGATGCTGAACTTCTTCAACCCCCAAAAGAAATGAAAGAGAGAATCGTCCGTACATTTCGCCGGGTATACAATCGCCATTCTTTCATTGAAACAGATGGTCTGAAACTTTATGTGGTGGATAGAGCAGAGAGCGAAGATGGTGAGGTAGAAATAATGGACAAGGAAGATGATAGCATAAAAGCTGTGTGTTTGGAAAATGAAAACAACATAGAGGTGTTTTTTGATGGATTTAAAAAAAATGCACTACCCATTACAAACAAGCTGTATTCCAAACAGTGTGAATGTGCCATTTTACCTCGCGAAGCTGATACAGAGGAGTGGTTGCTGTTTATCGAAACAAAATATGCGACAGACTTGGCAAGAGCTCAAAAAGCAGAAGCTGATTATCCCAATAGGATGGTTGAGCAAATTAAAGCAACAGTGCAATATTTTCGTTCCAAGGGCATTATTGACTCAGAAAAAGTAGTGCATGCCATTATCTCTTTTCCTAATTTAGTGAATGAATTCAATTCATGGGTCTTTCCACTGATTCACAAAGACGGCACAGAAGAATCCGTTTTGGATATTCGCTTGAATGACAAGATTATTATCCGCGCCACTAATCATGCAAAGATTGTAAACGAAAAAACACTTCTCTTGTTATCCTAAAAATCTATTAGAAACTTTCTGTAAAAATACGCACATTTATCATCATGAGGAGAAATCAAAATCCTCATGACACTTTATCATATTGTTCAAAATGAAAATCTTACTTGCAAACAAGTTCTACTACAGACGTGGTGGAGACTGTGTGTGTACCATCAACCTGGAAGAGTTGCTGAAGTCACACGGGCATGAAGTGGCGATATTCGCCATGCAGCACCCCGATACGCTCCCTACTCCATGGAGCTGGTATTTCCCCAGTGAAGTGAAGTTTAAACCCGGCCCGGGAATGATTGAAGCCTTCCTGCGACCATTCGGTACAAGGGAAGTAAAGAATAAATTCAATGCACTGCTGGATGATTTCCAACCTGACGTGGTACACCTCAATAATATTCACTCGCAACTGTCACCGTTGATAGCCGAACTGGCACACCAAAGAGGCATCAAAGTCGTATGGACTCTGCACGACTACAAGCTGCTATGCCCACGCTACGACTGCCTGCGCGACGGGAAGAAAGCCTGTGAAGAATGCTTCACAAACAAGCATAAAGTACTGGAATACAAATGCATGAAAGGTTCGGCCGTAGCCAGTCTGCTCGCCTACAAAGAAGCCATGAAATGGAACAGGGAACGGATAGAAAAATGCACGGACATTTATCTTTGTCCCAGCCGATTCATGGCAAACAAGATGACAGAAGGAGGATTCTCTCCCGATAAGATACACAAGCTGTGCAATTTTATCGATGTGGAGAAATGCCGGAAAGACTCATACTCCAAAGAAGATTACTATTGCTTTATCGGAAGATTGTCTCACGAAAAAGGTATAAAAACACTGATAGAATCAGCCAATAGCCTTCCATACAAATTAGTGATTATAGGTGGCGGCCCTCTGGAAGAGGAAGCAAAAGCACAAGCCGGAAACAAGGTGGAATTTGTAGGGTTCAAACAGTGGGAACAAATAAAGGAAATAGTGGGTAAAGCGCGATTCAGCGTAATTCCATCAGAATGTTATGAAAACAATCCGCTATCCGTGATTGAAGCCCAATGCTTGGGAACTCCTGTGCTGGGTGCACGAATCGGAGGTATTCCGGAACTGATTGAAGAAGGTGTAAGTGGCATGACATTTGAAAGTCGCAATGTGAAGGACTTGAAAGAGAAGATAGAGAGCATGTTTGCTACTTCGTTCGACTACAGAGTAATCGAAGAATCCTCGCAAAGACGATATAATGCAGAAAATTACTATAACCAAATAGTAGAAATATATAAATAAAATTATCAATAAAACAAATTATGAGAACAGTAGTACAAGGAAGTCTGATTACAACTTTTCGTTGTAATGCAAAATGTAACATGTGCAACATCTGGAAAAACCAAACCAAACCGGAAGAGGAAATAGATTATCATTATTATGAAAAGCTTCCAAAAGGATTACGCATAAACATAACCGGTGGGGAATCGACCATCCGCAAAGATATTGACGAGATTTTTAGAGTGTTATATCCTAAAGCTTCTTTATTGGAACTCAGTACAAATGGATTCAATACCGATACAATTGTAAGATTGGCAAACAAATACCCCAATATACTTATTCGTGTCAGTCTTGAAGGTCTGCCACAACTGAATGATAGTAAAAGAGGTACAGTAAATGGTTTCGACCACGCATTGAGGACTATGCTGGAGCTAAAAAAAACCAAATGTAAAAATATAGGCTTCTCGGTAGTCATTTCTCCCGATAACTATAAAGATTTGCTTTATTTGTATGACCTATGCGTAGCCCTTGACGTAGAATTAGGTAATTCGGTTGTACATAACTCATGGTATTTCCATAAGGATGACAACCTGCTGACCAGCCAGAATGCTCTTACTGAACATGAAAAATTCGTAAAAGCTTTACTGACATCCAAAAGACGAACATTGAAAAGCAGACTGAAAGATTATGGCAGAGCCTATTTCAACAAAAGTATCCATAGAAGATTGAGAGGGGATGAACCGGGCTACAGACCGGAATGCGGAGCATTACATGACTTTTTCTTCATTGACCCGTGGGGAAATGTATCTCCCTGCAACGGTTCTTCTGAAGAATGGATAATAGGAAATATAAAGAATGATTCTTTTGAAAACATCATGAACTCAGACAAAGCCAAAGAGGTAGCACAGAAAGTAAAAGAGTGCAAATGCAATTGCGCTTTCATCGTAACTGAGCGACATGATATGGTACGCAAACCCTGGAAACCGATTTTATGGATTATCAAGAACAAGATAAGAATTGCACAAGGTAAAAACATCTGCTGGTAACACAAAAAGACATGAAAATATATGTTTTAGGAACCAGAGGATTTCCGCAAATACAAGGAGGCGTAGAAAAACACTGCGAATCCTTGTATCCTCTTTTTGACAATGAATTCAAGTTCACCGTATTTCGAAGAAAACCTTATATAAACTCATCACTGACTTACCCAAACATTAAGTTCATTGACCTCCCTTCTACCAAAATAAAAGGATTTGAAGCTGTATTTCATTCTTTTTTAGCCACCATATCAGCGTGCTTTGGAAAAAGCGATGTGGTGCATATTCATAACATTGGTCCCGCACTTTTTGCTCCATTACTCAGATTGCTTGGTAAGAAAGTGGTACTTACCTACCACAGTCCCAATTATGAACATGCCAAATGGGGAAAAGTGGCAAAACATATATTGAAATTCAGCGAAAGTATTGCATTGAATTGTTCGCAGGCAATTATTTTTGTAAATAAATTCCAAATGCAAAAATATCCGGCAAAAGTACAAGAGAAATCTGTTTATATTCCTAACGGAATACCCAATGTACAACCGACCTCGAAACATGATTACATTAGTAGTTTAGGATTAACACCCGGAAAGTATGTAATCGGCGTGGGACGTATTACTCCTGAAAAGGGTTTCGATGTATTGATTCAAGCATTCGAGAAACTGAATACCGACTATAAGTTGGTGATAGTTGGTGGTGTGGAGGCAGAATCGGATTACGAAGAAAAACTTAAGAAGTTGATAAAGTCCAACCGGGTGGTCTTTACAGGATATATCTTTGGCGAGAAACTCAACGAAGTGTATAGTCATGCCGGAGTGTATGTGCTTTCTTCGTATAACGAAGGATTCCCGTTGGTATTATTGGAAGCTATGAGTTATCAATTAGATGTACTGGTGAGTGATATTCCAGCCACTCACTTAATAGATTTGAAAGAGTCTGATTATTTCAAACCAGGTGATGTGCATGATTTGGCTTGCCACTTGCAACAAAAATTAGCGCCCCCCCAAAAACGTACATATAACTTGTCGGCTTTCGATTGGGAGAAAATAGCACAACAAGTAATGGAAGTATATAAAGAAGTAAGAATACGAAAAGGGACTTGATTACTCTCTACTTGTGAAAAAAACATCCTAAACTATGCCATTATGGAAGATTTTCAATATACCTTTGCCGTAAAATAAAATAAGAATCCATGTGTAACGATAAAGGCTTAAAAAGAATATACAACATTCAACATCATTATTTTCCGATTATAATACTGTTGTTATTGTTCTGCATGAGACATACTATTATTTACAGTTGGATGACGGTAATAGGCAATCCGCTATTTGGAAAAATTAAAGACACGCCATTTAATGACATTCTTTTTATACTTCTCGTACTTATTCCTTTAATAAGTTTTATATGTATTTGTAAGAACATCACCAAACGCTTCATCTGTAAAACAATCTACTTAATGCTTGGCATACTAACATTTTATATATATGTTCGAATAACACCTACATATAGGGAATTATGTACGCCTTTTTATAGTGAATACCTCAATGGTTTTTATTATGTCGACGCGAGCATGTTCTGTTTACTAATGCAAATAGCCATCTTATCGTGCCTTTCACACAAAAAAAGAGAGAAACCCTCTTCACCTCTGGCAGTACCCGCAATAACCCTGCACGATGACACTTGTCCATCCGATGATATTCTACATAGAAAAGAAGAAGCCAATCAACTGGTCGAATATTTGGAAAAGAATCCTGTATACTCCGGTGCGATAGGAGTGTCTGTAGAGGGTGAATGGGGATGTGGAAAAACCACTTTTCTACACTATATGGAGGAAGAATATATCAAAAGAGAAATACATCCTATTTGGTTTAATCCATGGAAAGACAATATCAAAGACATCAAATCGTCTTTCCTAAATCTATTGTACAGTAAATTTGAAAACAACGATGTAACAACTTCTCTACTGCGTAAGTATGAATCGAAAATCAAAGTGACCAACATCACCAATTGGTTCTCTTTAATAATACTTTCCGTGAAGCACTTATTGGGAAAAGAAGAGAAGGACTTTGCTGACATTAAGAAGGAACTAAATCAACAAATGTCAATGGAAAAATATACAACCGTAGTTTTCATTGATGACTGTGACCGACTGGAAAACAACATATTCGTGGAAGTAATTTCACTTATTCGAACCGTGGCTGACCTACCTCGCTTCACTATCATTGTAACTTTTGACCCTAACCAAGCCGACCGGGTTCTTGGAAATAATGGTGGAAAAATGTACTTAAAAAAGATGTTCAATGTAAGCCACAAACTTTTTACTCTAAGCAATGGAGAACTGAGTCTATATCTCTACGAAGAGATGAAAAAGATGAATATGCCTCTACCAGAGCAAGAGAATCCGTTTGAAACACTCTCAATCAAGGAATTCTTACCCACCATACGAGATGCCAAGCATTATCTCAATCTTCTCAGCCAAGATATAAAGAGCTATCTTGGCAAAGAAGATTTCAAGAATCTGGTATGGAGTAAATGGTATTTGGTAGAGTTACTAAAACACTGTGATTCATATCTCTATACCCAACTAAAAAGCACGCCTGCCCGATGGCTTGACACATCCAAAAAAGTATGCAAGAATTGGGAATTTGTAGTACCCCGGCAAGAATGGATAGAAGCACAAGATAAAGATATAAAAAGGATTCTCCAATCCCTGTTCTGCGACACGACTTCATCATTCAGACCATTCGACATTACCAATACCCTATACTATCAGCGTTATTTCACTCCATCTATGCCATCGTATTTTCTCTCTTATAAAGAGTTCGCCGAAATAGATACAGATAAAAATCTTCGCGACACTTTTGAAAGCCTAATAAAAAGTGGTAAACAGAATCTACCGCATCTTATTATGGAAACCAGTCAATCTCAAGGCTATTATTATGTGCTCCCTATTTTAGAAGCGTATGTATCCGCAAAACAGAAAATTTCACACTTCAATACAATAACATCCTTCTATACCAGTACCTATTACAGAGAAACTGCAAATATTATAAAAGATGAACCATGGCTATGTCAAATGACATGGGAATCATTGGGCAACACTGGATTTAATGAATATAAAGAAGAAGACAAAAAAGGAGTTCCCTTTTTTGAACATTACTTGAAAAACACAAAAGACATAACAGCACTTACGGCACTTTTCTGTTCTGTAATGCATCAATATAGTCCTACTGAATATTTAGATGCCAACCATTTCTTTTACCTATTACTGAAAAAAGAAATGACCAGTTCTTCTCCAGATTACGCAAACATGTTATGGATGATAGCGGATTGTGTAGATCCAAGCTTAAACGAACTATTTCTCGATAAATTTCTTGATGAGCACTTCCTTGATATATTACCTCATATCCTTACATTCGTAAAAAATGAAAATGACCTATACATCTTGGCAAAACACGACGGTTTAAGAGGTATCTTTGATACAAGCAGACATTTTAAACAGAAAATAAACAAATGGCAACAAGAAAAAAGATACCCGGAAGTATTGCTCGAAGAAGTGTCATCCCTTGTATTCTTCACGGGAATATATCGGAAAGGAAACTATCAAAACCTGCATGCTTCACATCATCCACAACTAATGAAGTACAAGCCTAATACTGTGTTAAACACTCCAATCACCTCCCTAAAGATAAAATATGACTTTTGGAATGCGGAAACACGTTTTAACCTAACTGAAAACTTTTACTTTGAGATTGACCCAAACAGTTAAGAAACAAAATTACAGGTACCAACCTCGTCGAACCTATTTCAAAAATATTTTCAGTGGGAATTAATACCCAATGTATACTCATAAAAAGAGGTAAAATGCAAAGTAGCAGAAGTATACAGAGGCTGTGTGTCACCCCGGTAATATGAAAAACAGCACTATTGGAGCAACAGTTTAGTGTTATTTCCCCTTTTTCTCTTGCATATCAAATACATTTGACGTAATTTTGTCACATATAAGATATATCCAGATGCCGGCACAAACCTCTTTTCCATGTGACCGGCAATAGCGTAGCGTACTTTAGACTCATCGGACAACAACGCTTTAAAATCAAGAATTACATGAAATTCAGACAAGGACTTATGGTCTGTTGCCTGTTGTGCTGTGCCCTCAAGGTACAAGCTCAATATTCCATGGGTAACACCGGGCAGCTAAACATACCCACTGCCGAGATGCAAGAGGCAGGTACTTTTATGGGGGGAGGAAACTATCTCCCGAACGGCATGACACCGTTTAACTTCAACACCGGAAATTATTTCGTCAACATCACATTTCTATCCTTTCTGGAGTTGAGTTATCGGTGTACACTATTGAAAACCAAACGGTATGACGGCAAGAAAGGCTACTTCCAGCAAGACCGCTCAATGACTGCACGCATACGACCCCTGAAAGAAGGAAAATACCGGCCCAGCTTGGTGGTAGGTGTAGATGACCCTTTTAAAAATACCGGAACCAACTACTTTGCCTCAGTTTACGGTACTCTGACCAAAGGTTTCTCCATCGTAAAAGGTGACCGCCTGGCACTGACAGCAGGCTACTATATCCCACTAAATGACCACAGCATAAAAGACGGCCCCTTCGGAGGCATCAGCTACTCCCCCGCTTTCTGCCGGGAGATGACTGTCATGGCGGAATATGATTCGGAAGGTTTCAATATGGGAGCTGCCGCCAGATTATGGAAGCATCTCTCCATCCATGTGTTTACCAGAGAATTCAACAGCATATCGGGAGGAATACGGTATGAATGCAGGCTGTTGCATTAGGAGAAGGATTAGGGATTAAATTAAGGAGAAGGATTAGGGATTGGAGAATAGAATGGATATTAAGAGAAAAGGCGGTTTGAAGTGGATGCTTGCGGCAGTGTTCGGTTGCTTTTTTGCAACGGCAGATGCTCAAGTGACAGAGAGCTTGAAAGCCATCGGGATGGAAAACATCCGATGTGTACAGACACCGGGGATGACTACCGTAAGCTTTGAGAACAATGTGTATAGAAGTTCCTGCACCGGGGTGGGCAAAGCCATAGATGCCTGCTTGGGAAGCAAGACGAAGGGAGATTTGCAGTTAGTGGTACTGGAAAACCTGATACCGAAGCTTTGCATCAATCTGCCGGACACGCTGACGGAAGCATACAGAAACGGGGAAATCAGCCTGATACAGGTATATCGGCAGATGGGGATTACAGCGGATACAGACCCTGCCATGAAGGTATTGAAAAACGCCGGTCGGGAAGAAGCGCCGTCTGCCTGGAAGGTGGATTTGGTGGTATATCCCGATTTGTTTTTAGAGAACAATACGTTTGACGAACTGTATACGTATGCCATCAACCTGAATCCGGCTGTGGAAATGGCTCTGTGGAAAGGCGGGAAAATGACCGCACAAGTGATACTGCCCGTAGCCACCAACCTGAGCGGAGAGATGAACCGGATAAGACCGGGAATCATCGCTTTATCTCAGGAAGTACGTTTCAGGCATAATATCTTCGGGAAAATGACGGTGGGCAACTTTACCAACAACCGCTACGGTGCGCAACTGGAAATAAAATACCGCACCGACAACGGACGCTGGGAACTGGGCGGAACGGCAGGCTCCACCGGTTTCTCCGCCGTCACCCGGGAAGACGGATGGTATATGGGCAGAAAACAACGTATCAATGCCTCGCTGAACGCTTCGTACTACGAACCGCACCTCAACTTGCAGTTCGACCTGAAAGCAGGGAGGTATATTTACGGTGATTATGGAGTGAGAGGAGACTGTACGCGGCACTTCGGAGAGTATGCCATCGGCTTGTATGCCCTCTGTACGGACGGAGAGATAAACGGAGGATTTCATTTTGCCATCCCCCTGCCGGGAAAGAAATGGAGCCGGAAAGGATTCTTCAGGGTAAAGCCTGCCGACTACTTTACATGGACATACGGCATGGTGGCAGATGGAGAATACATAGAAAAACGACTGGGAAGAAGTTACAGCACACGCCCTGACGAGAACCGGAGCAGCAACTTCTACCAGCCGGACTATATACGCTACTTCCTTATAAAAGAAATACAACGGGAACTATCAAAAGAAATACAACGGGAGTTATCAAAATAAATATTAATTAAACACTTGAATTTTATTAATTGACAAAGTTATGAAAAAGAAAAATTTGTTTTTTGGAGGTCTGCTGATGTTTGCCATGGCCTTTAGTACTGTAGCACTCATCGCCTGTGGTGACGATGACAAAGAGAATGAAGAAGTAGTAGATCCGCTGGAAACGGAAAAGGAATATTACATTGTGGGCACAGTGACAGCTACCGGCGGTGCATTGACCGGTGCCCAGGTAGATGCCGGAAACAACCTGACAGCTACTACCGATGCACAAGGCGTGTACATGCTGACCGTGAAAGAAACCGGTGAATATAACCTGAAATTCACAGCTACCGACATGGAAAGCATGGAAAGCAAAGTGACCATTGCCGCAAGCACCGCCAATCGTACACAAACCACTCTGAATGTGAAAATGGCGAAAGCCATCAGCTTTGAAAATGTAGAAGAAGTGACAGTAGAAGCTGACAAGGAAACCAACGTGGAAGCTGCCCAGAACGAAACCTCTGCGGAAGAAGCAGCCACTACCACAACCGTATCCGTACCGGCACAAGCTGCTGAAGAAGGCACGACTATTGCCGCCGTAACTTACGAAGAGCCGAAAGCCAGCACAAGCGAAGAGGTGGCAGAAACTCCGAAAGAAGAAGCGGTGCCCGTGACGGCAGTAGCCATCAAAGTGACACCGGAAGATGCGGTGGCCAAAGCTCCTATTGAAATAAAGACAGCGGTAACAGGTAGTGCAAGCACCGGCTCTTACTTTGACCCTGCCTCCATGGAAGCGTTGAAAGATGCTGTTGTCACAAGAGCTGCCGTACACTTTGGAGACGTAACCTACAAAGACGGCAACTACGTCATTACAATTCCCGAAGGCGAAAAAATACAAGGCAAGTATCTGACCAATATCCTGCCAAGCAAAACTGTAAGCAAAATACAGCAAGGCGGATATAACACCGTGAACGGAGAAAACGGTGTAATCAAGATTGAAAACAGAGATTACTCGGCACTGACCGCCACTCTGAAGGTAATCACCAAGTGCGGCTGGGACTACACCACTACCCCGGAAGCTGCATTGCAAGCCGTGGGAGCCTCTAAAGGACTGGCTTCTGTCATCGAAAAGTGTATCACCAACGCCGAAGGCAGCAAGAATGGCTATTACACCGTAGAAAAAGAATTGAAGACCGCCATCAGCGGAAACAACTAACTGGTTTTCGGCAGCCGCAGCAAAACCCAGACGAAGACATATACATTCCCCGTATTCGTAAACGGTGCGAAAAAACAGGTTGTTGTCCAACTGAATTGCTACACGGGCTATACCGAAGAATACAGCAATACCCCTATCAACAAGCATTCAGGCGGTACAACCGGAAAATAAAGCGAACGGCATAACCTATAATCCCCTTTAAGCAATTTATCTGCCTATGACCATAGCCATTGATTTTGACGGTACCATTGTAGAACACCGCTATCCCCAGAT